>TARA_B110000503_G_scaffold122023_1_pt1 | contig 16447 bp, 18 predicted proteins | sample TARA_B110000503 | Tara Oceans TARA_B110000503 (sample SAMEA4397472) | marine metagenome | biome: Polar Biome; feature: [SRF] surface water layer (ENVO:00010504); material: water (ENVO:00002006), including particulate matter (ENVO:01000060) such as... | depth 5 m | reverse complement strand
TTTTTTTATGTAAAAATGTACTCTACTATTGCAAACAATTCATTTTCCTATCTCCTCACGATAGATGCGTTTAGAAACGCACTCCCAGATGAATTGCGACCTTCGTGGATAAAGATCACAACCATCACGATGATTTCCAGCTTTCTTCAGAAAGTCGATATCAAACGTCTTAGGAGTGGTTTCGAAGAAATTGGTACGTACAAGATGAAACGTGATGGAAGCACATCCAGTGGATTTGAATGGAAACTCAAACCGACCACTTTTTACAATCAGGTTACATTGACGTATCATGATTCCTACAGTACCAAGTCGGTCAAGGTTTTTCCTAATGGGAGTATTCAAGTCGCTGGGTGTTGCGATCTGTTTGACTGTAAGCGCATCATTACCCAACTTGTTCACATATTTAAAGTTTTTCTGGATTTGGAAATTAAAGTTCCTCTCGATTCGTTTAGGGTTGTCATGATCAATTCGAACTTCAGTCTCAACTATAATGTGAATCTCATGAAAGTATCTGACTGGTTTGAAGAGTACAATGATATTTTCAAGGTTTCATTTGAACCAGATAGGTATTCCGCTGTCAAAATCAAGTTTAAACCAGCCCACGAGATGAAAGAGATTACGTGTAGTATATTCAGTACCGGTAAGATTATCATCACTGGAGCGGAAACACTCAAGGAGATTGCTTTCGCATACAATATTATTAACCAACACATCAACGAAAATCCTGCTATACGAGTTTCCCGTACAGTAGACACTGATGTGTTTGATATATTTCTCGGTTACAGGTGTGACCCATTTGTCAAACACTTGAAAGGTGAAGGGTTTAATTCTTGGGTAAAGACTATAACGAATAGACAAATTAATTTCTAACTTTATAGTAATTAAAATGTCGCAACGACTTGGTATGGCCGATGGACGCTGTTTCACTATCAATACGTCAGCCCAACTCTTTAACAACTATGTGATGAAGAAAAATGGTATCACTTTCGAGGATAACTATTCTTACAGACAACTTCTCCAGAAGCAGGGACCCGAACTCCTCTCAAAGGTTCAAGCTGAACAGGGTAAGAAGAACTGTAACACGTGTCACAACCCTCTTGTCAACGCTTCCGATATCTATTAACTGAGCTAAATCACGGAAAAAACTTTACAACCCTACTCTAGAATGTCAACGTGTTCTATATGTCTAGCTGAAGTCAGGTCGACGAGGATAAATCCCCCGATCCGATGTGGACATATATTTCATACCCACTGTCTAGAGAAGTGGAAATCCCAAGGTAAACACACGTGCCCAACATGTAGACGAGTATTTGATGTTTCTCAATATAAGATAGACGTTACAATTAGTAATATTTGCACACACGCCTCTAATGTCGTCTCATTAAACGAAGACTCTATCTTCAATGTATTCGACCGATTTAACATATCATTCGAAGCTCAGTATATACTTGAATTAAATAGTATTTTATCAGATCTTGGGATAACCCTTGCCGACTTTGATACCGCTATCCTTGACGCAGAATGAACTACAATACTTGTCATAATTTAACTCACTGTACTTTCTGGAAGCGGTACGAGGATCTTTGATAACCTTACCATTCGCATCACCTAGTAAAGGGCCTGTAGCCCACCCACGCTTGTGACTAAATACATTCGCATTGAATACAATCCTTCTCCCAACCTGAAACCGGCCACCTTTCTTAACTCTAGACTCTGGAATTTTGAAGAAGGTGGCAACTGACTTGATCGTATCACCTAGTTTAATCTTATATTCGATGACACCATGCTGCTTGTAAAAGTGGAAATCTCCTTGTCGAATATAATTTGTAGGTCTCCCAGACGAAACAAACATCATGATTTTGAAGTATCCCTTTTTACATTTATTGTCGCCATCAATCTTATAAATGTTCTTGGGATTATCTGAAATAACGCGCTTGGGAAGACCTTCGCACGTAGTATAATTATGTCTCACGTTTGATAACCCAGCACGATCACCTGGGATAGATTTTTGCCACCGATACGATTGATAATCACCTACTGCATATGCGTAACAATTGTTATTGGGTATACCTTTATTTGAACCCCATCTGCGGTTTGTAAACTTATTTTCAGATCCACTCAATGGAAGAGCCTTTGACATATATAGTCTATCTAGAAAAAAATATCAGTATGTAATAAATGTTCGCCAATCTTATCAAGTCTGAAAATAAGCAGGATGCCATACAGCAACTTCTGATCTTTGTGTTGTCTATTCTCATCAGCACTTTCATCCTCCGCATCGTGTGGAACACTTCTCTCGTGAAGCACATCACCGTCCTCAAGCCTATCAACAGCATGCTTGACGCATTCATCCTTTCCATTTCCATCAGGGTAATCGCTGGTCTTGACCGTTAAACTTCGGTGTACCCCACAGTCTGTTTACCATTTGGGTGAAATCCATTCATTTTTAGCGCAGTCAGCAAAGTTGTAATTCTTTCGGGAATTTATCATACGTTCTAACTGTTTACGAGTCCATCCATAGTCAGTGGTCCCATAAACAATCCATTTGTAGAAGAAAATAGAGGTTGGTGATGAATAGTACGCATCTATTGTTTGGCAATACCTGGTCTTTTCTTGCGTACCACACCAGTTTTCATCACCGCAACCGCGCGTGCGTACGCCGCAGCCTTATTTACTGGCGTCTTTGGCTGTATAGGGGCGAGAATAACCCGTGGTACTGATTTCGGTGGGAGTTTTGGTATAGCTTTCGATAGTTGAGTCTCTCCAGTGAAAAATTGAGATTTTAAGACCTTTTCGAAACCTGGTAAATAAAGAGTGTGTGCAGCATTACGATTCCCACGTAATCGGGCATTCTTGAGGTATGTGGGACTGTCGTTTTTCATATACTCATCGGGAAACAAATTACGAATGAACTGGTACACTTTTCTCTCAGCCATGTTGGACGGTTGATTTATTTGATGGAATATATCCTTCAAGAAAAAGTGTACATCATACAACTTGTGGGACTTTCTAGAAATTCCTATATTTTTGTAATTGTTATCGTTTATCAATGGGTTTTTGATATGAGGGAAAACTGCGAATCCAAAATCAATCATCACCGGTTCGACCCCATCATTAGAAATTGTGTATGATTTGTTATTCAATATAATTTTAATATCCCTTTTGGGAACCTTCCGCACGAGGACATTTTCACCGTGAAGATCGTGGTGTCTAAAATTTGGATGTTTTTGATGAATCCTGTACAAATTGTAAATGGTTTGGACTATCACAGATTTCATCGCATCAAGGGGTGGTTTCGTTTTCAGCCATTTACGCAGATCTGTACCATCGATGACTTCGGTGTAGACAATCTGTTTACCTGGACACTCCTTATACAAATATGTTTCAGGTACACCAAATCCTTTTAATTTTTTAGCGATAGTGTATTCCATTTTAGCCGGGTTCGATTTGAGAGATTTACGCAACTCCGCCAGTGTCACGTTGTTCGTGAGTTGGGGGATCTTGATTTCCTTGTAAGCTACATATCTTTTACCCTCCTCATTAATACTCCCACGGTACACTTTCCCGTATTGTCCTTCACCCAGTTTTTTACCTTTTGATCCCTTCATGAAGGTTTTCGTTTTATTCATCAATGTATACATGTGATCCTGTGGATTACAACCTTTCTTACCTCTTAAAAGTTTTTTGAGGGTACTCTCAATGTTCGACATTCTTACTTAATCGTAAGAAGATTTTTCTCTTCTTACCATTATGGATTTTTAGAATGTATATGTTTTGAAATTACTGGTCATCAACTTCCTCGATTTCATCGCCATCCTCCTCATCATCGACATCTTCATCGGGAAGGTTCAATCCTTGAAAAGCAAAGGAAGGAAGCTTGACAGATTGCTCAAGGAGCGTCTGTTGAAGGCGGATGGTCACACCGAACTTGTTATCGATGAACCAAATCTGATTGAGATCAACGATGGCCATACACTTTTGCCCCTTCTCGACCGTGTCAAGTGTGACAGGCTTCTTCTGCATCGAGTATGCCTCTGGGACGAATGTACCATCACTCTTAGTAAGAACCTTCAGCTTAATAGTGGATGGGTACTGTTCCTTACCTGGGCGAACAATAGGCTTGTATAGAGCCTCCTTGAGTACAGCGACATTGAAATCCTTACCGAGCCATTCTTTGGAGTTGGCAGCGACTGTATTCACGATGATATCATCAAGTTCCTTGAGTTTTGCGTGAAGATCCATAGCTTCACTGTTATCCGGATCGAATGAGAGATCGAGTGAATAGGAAGTGCGTCCAGTGGCTTCATCAGTATAAGCACTCAGGCCATATGGAGAACGTAAGAAAGGAAGCTGGATGTACAGCTTTTTGTTGTCGCCCGTGTTGAGGTAGACGGCTTTACCGCCATTCTTGTTTTTACGAAGTTTCGAAAATTGCACAGAGGCAGGGGAGAATTCGGAAGATTGTTGGATAGTGAGCGACATTGTGGGTTGGTTATATACTTACTAGGTGACTTGACTTTAAGTAAGTTTTTTTGTTGCTATATATCAAAAGTAATCATGGGACTGTTTAAAGACTGTGGATGCGGATGCAATGGTAAAAAGCAAGAAGAAAAATTTATCCTTTCAATCATCTCGGCGATGACCTTTTATGTCGTCGCCAATCCAATGACATTTCGATTGGTCAGGGGAGTTCTAGGTAATGTGATCGCATCCCCTAATGGATGCCCGACTACGTTTGGTTTGGTCATACACGCGCTCGTATTTATGTTAATCGTATGGGGTATGATGAACATAAAGAAAGATACCCCTTCGTGCGCACACTCTAAGTCTAAAAAGAGTAAGGCGGGTACAAAGACTGTGGTGCCATCTATGGCGGAAGCCCCTAATCCCATGCCCGGTTTCAAAGAAACTAAGATTCCACTGAATATTGACACTGGAAAAGTTCTAGAATCTTTTGAAATCGGTGTGGATGGTGGCTTATTTTAAAACTCTTCGTCAAATGCGATATTTTCAGAATCATCATCCATCTTCCCATAGTCACCCACCCTTTTTTCGAAAAAGTTAGTTTTACCATCAAGGCTAATATTTTCCATAAAATCAAAAGGATTTTTGGATCCCCAGATAGGGGGTTGACCAATCTGCTTGAGGAGACGATCCGATACGTACTCGATATATTCGGACATCTTCTCTGAGTTCATACCAATGAGGTTACATGGGAGAGAGTCAATGATGAAATTCTTTTCAATTTCCACAGCCTCTTTCACGATAGAATGAATGACCTCGGTTGATGGTTTGTTTTTCAAGAGTTTGAACAGTTCAACTGCAAACTCTTGGTGAAGCCCCTCATCTCGGGAGATGAGCTCATTACTAAAACAGAGACCGGGCATAAGTCCTCTTTTCTTTAGCCAATAGATGGCACAAAAACTTCCAGAAAAGAAGATACCCTCCACACAGGCGAATGCGAATAGGCGTTCAGCGAATGAACGAGACTCTGTATCAAACCATTTAAGAGCCCAATTTGCCTTATTTTGAATACATGGGATAGTTTGGATAGCTTCGAAAAGTTGTTTCTTCTCAACAGAATCCTTAATATATTTATCGATAAGTTTGGAATAGGTCTCACCGTGAACCATTTCATTGTGGGATTGATACGCATAGAATGAACGAGCCTCAGATATTTGCACCTCACCCGCAAAATTATTATTGATGTTTTCAAAAACAATACCATCGGAACCAGCGAAGAAAGCCAGGATGTATTTAATGAATTTTTGTTCATTCTCGTTCATGGTTTTCCAATCTTCCAGGTCCTTGGAGAAATCCACCTCTTCAGCTGTCCAATTAGACATTTGAGCTTTCTTATAAAGCTCCCAAAGATGAGGATACTCCAGGGGGAATACTGTAAAACGGTTTAACGTTGGAGTGAGAATGGGTTCATACGTTTGGTCCATATAGTCCTGGAACTTAAAGTATGTTCCGATAAGACGGTCATCGATACATATTTGAGGATAGGAAGAGACTGAATCACCACAGATCTCCTTGAGTGTTTCTTTGTCAACTACGACCTTCTCGTATTCCAATCCCTCAGTCTCACACAGAGTCACGGCGTGGTCGCAATATTGACACCCTTCCTTCGAATAAATAGTCACTTTCATCTGTGCTATTATCGCTGATTATTTTTTGTCTGAAAACTCTAAGTATGATTGTTCCTTCTGAAATAATTCAACATGATATAGTAAAAGTTCTAGTAGACGAAGATGGTATTGAAGACGAAATGCTTGCGGTCGTCGCCATGAATACAGGGAGGACGTTAGGTCTTCATTACCTAAACCCAACCGAATCCATATACAAGTCCGCCTGTGTATATAAATTGGATAGAGATGAAATATTTCCAGCACCTTATGAGAGTGTCACAGAACACCACCTAAGTGGTACAAAATTTGAGGATCTTGAGATGAAACGCGTTGAAGCCGATATGTATGTGTATTATTCCGAGATTGATACCGACGAAAGTGATAGTGAAGTCCATGAGATGAACTTAGCGAGTGATACAGACTCTGAGATGGCAGATTTTATCGTCCCGGACAATGAGGTTGAAGGTCAGGATATCGTACCATCCGATTACGCGACGATCGATAAGGAATGGAACGAATGGAAACCTTCTTCATTGGGTGCGCGAGGATTCAAAAATACAATTGATTCAATTGAATCTCGTATCAGACGCCTAAGTGATTAAAAATGCGTTCTATAAAAGTAAATAAAAGGTTTGACAGAAGAAAACAATGCTGGCAGCTATATGGTCTGATCTAGACACCCTATTACAACAAAATACAGAAGAAAAACCAGTGAATATAAATTTGTGTCGTGAATGCGCGGGGGTAAAGGTCTTTTCCCGTGAAGGTTTACCGACGTGTTCAGAGTGTGGACTAATCGAGGATAGATATGTCGATGACACAGCTGAATGGACGAGTGGTATGAATGATGATGGAAAGGTTAATGACCCTTCCAGGTGCGGTAATCCAAACTCTAATCCAGAGCTTTTCTCACAACATTGGGGGAAAGGTACGATTATAGCGACACAATACTCCTCAACATACGAAAACAAACGAATGGCAAAAATTAATTTTCACATGTCTATGAACCATAGAGATCGTTCACTTTTTCACGCGTATCGTGATATCGATGAAGCGTGTCACACTTTACCGGAAGTGGTTCTCAAAGACGCAAAGATGATGTACCGGAAGTTTAACGAGGAAAAACTTACACGGGGTGCGGTACGATTGGGTATCAAGGCGAACTGTGTTTTATACGCATGTCGTCTCGCGAAACACCCACGAACAACGAAGGAAATATCGGATATGTTCGGTATCCAATCAAAGGATGTGAGTCGTACGACTCAGATTTTCAAGGAGACGATAATGGGGATGACTGAAAAGAATTATGTGACGAAAGCGTTCGATGTTATGAATAGACTTTTGAATTCATTTGAGGTTACGAGAGAGGAGAGACTGAAATGTAATCAGTTGTGTAAAGCGACGGATGACTGTGCCGAACTTATGAGTAAAACACCGAACAGTGTCGCGTCTTCAATTATTTTCATGGTTCTTGGATCTAAAATGAAAAAATCCGAACTCTGTGAAAAATGTAACATATCTGTTCCCACTCTCAATAAAATAGACACACTCATAAAAAAGCACTTAGAGGCTAAAGTGTAATACTAAAATATGACGAAGCTGTTTTTAGCCACTCCCTGTTATGGAGGATTATGTTTAGAAAAGTATATGTCTAGTATCATCAAACTTCAACTCCTTTTAATAAAAGAAGGTATTCAACTCTTTTTAGATACCACCGAAAATGAATCTCTCGTACACCGCGCCCGTAATGTTGCCGTAGGCCGTTTTATGCAAAAGACTGACTGTGAATATTTCATGTTTATCGATGCTGATATTCACTTTGATCCCGAATCAGTCGTGCGTCTCGTCCGGTCCGGTCACGACCTCTCTGTCGCATGTTATCCTAAGAAGGTTGTGATGTGGGATCAGGCGGCGGAGGCTGTCAGAAATGGGGATGAACGTAACATGTCCATGCTTTCCTCGAGTCTTGTGATTAATTTTGGTGCACAAAACCGACCCATCACAGATGGATTCATCGAAATTTTGGATGGACCCACCGGATTCATGGTGATTAAACGCTCCGTGTTTAAAACGCTCGAAGGAAAGTTTCCCGACCTCTGGTGTAAGAATGATCATCAAAATAGAGATTTCGATGAATACCATGCGTGTTTTGATTGTATGATCGACCCAACGAATCGTCGGTATCTTTCCGAAGATTACGCATTCTGTAGACGATGGCAACAAGCTGATGGTAAAATTCACGCAGATGTGAATACGACATTGGGGCATGTTGGAAATCTCCCATTTCATGGCTGTCTCAATGATAGGCTTAAGGTTTAGAATCGACACATTGGTAGATGAACATTGTAACTCTCCTAGTTACGAGGTCTAAGTCGTGTGGTGTGAAGACACTTCATTCCGTATTGAAACTTAATGTACGATGCTTACAAAAAAAAATCAATAATGAAATTGCGTATGTCGATGATGACCCTTACGACAAGGCTGAGGCTATACAGAAGTATATGAAGACACACGATCGTATTATTTTCATCGATTTTGGTGTCAGTCTCGATGATACGTCACTCGATCAATGTTTTGAAAAATATGAAGGTATTGGATGTCTCGTATTTCCGGGTGTCAAAGAAGGTGTTGATTGGGACATGTTCAAACAGAAAGTAAAGGATGGAGTGGATGAACCAGTCTCGCAAATGGGTCTTCATTTCGATACGGAAGTTGGAAAGAAAATTGGCCCGGATCTGTATCAGGTCACAGGGACGAGTGCGCGCGCATGGATGATGAATGTCAAGAATGTCTCAAAGTCTTTACAAAAACATAAAGATTCAAAAATAAGTCCCAAAATGTTTGTGAAATTTTTACAACAAGGTGTACGAATTTGTGCATTTACAGCATCTAAGTTAACCATGACTTATACACATGAGTGTGTAAGTAATATCTTGAACGCGGCGGGTGTGAAAGTAAATTAAAGTTATTGCGTCACTATAAAACATGTCTATAAAGTCGGACTCCCCGCTTTACAAATACGTTGTAGACTTTATTCATAAAACATGGGGGAGTAAAGACTATTTTCCAGGGCCACAACCTATATCTATAGAGTATAGACACTTCCCTATTCTTAAAAAAGGTGAATATGTCGTGTGTGAAAAGACGGACGGCGAGCGTCACATGATGGTTGCTTTGACGTTTGGTGGGAAGAAGAAATGTTTATTCGTGAATCGTTCATTCAACATGTTCGAAGTATCACTCAACCTAAAGAAGGATGTATATGACGGAACAATCTTGGATGGAGAATTATATGAAAACACACTCATGATTTATGATGCTGTCCTCGTATGCGGAAAGTCTGTGTGGAACTCTAATTTATTAGATCGACTCGGGTACGCTAAGTTTGGTATAGTGGATCCGGTCATTTATATGAAGATGGATAAACATCGTCTTCAAATGAAAGAATTTCACCATATGAATGATTTTGAACAATTTATGGATGAACATCTTCCTCTTGTAAAACAAGAAGTGGACGGTCTCGTGTTTACACCAATAAACGAACCCATTCGTATAGGAACCCATGAAACCATGTTCAAGTGGAAACCACAGATGAAGAATACAGTCGATTTCTTGATGAAACGCGAACCTTCTCAAGAAACACCTGGTTTAACACCCGGTCCATATACATGGAGACTGTACGTGCAGGAAAAGGGAAAACTCATTTTCGAATCTGAAATTCCACATAATCGATTGGAGGATAAATCGTGGTTTGAAGATGGTGCGATTGTTGAATGTATGTATATGGGATGGGAAGAACCAATGTGGTGGAAACCACTCAAGAGGCGATACGACAAGAATCACCCTAATAATCGCAGAACTTTTTACAGAACCATCGTGAACATCAAAGAGAATATTAAGATGAAGGAGTTTTTAGATTGTAGACCATAAAGTAGAACCCACCTTCATCGGGAAGGTCGTGTTGTTTGATGGTATTGTCATCGATTAGATGCCAGTTGTTTCTGACTTTGACGAAACTCACATAGTGTCCATCATGTTGGTGTCCAATGTGGACCGCACTTGACACGAGTGTATACTCATGTGTATCGATGAGTAGATTTTCTATACTTTTAATATGACTTTTCTTATCAAATGAAAGCATCAATACTTGAGGCAGTTTTGAAAACACCATACGACTCGTAGCCACGTGATGCACTTTTCCTTCCGTATCCTCGAAATTTTCTATAGTATTCCAGTCTGTACTTTTAGATAACATCTTCCCCATATCATTCCCATCTGAATTTATCAAATGAATACTGAATATTTCTTCATTCGATGACTTTCCACCGGGCCATATTGTTTCTTGTGTCTTTTTTCCATAAAACCACTCTTTGATTTCCGGTTTTTGTATTTCTAAAATATCAATGATACACATGATAGCTTCTTGGACATCGTGTTGTTCGTTAGACTTGAATCGAGGAAACTGCTCACGGAAGTGACCTAGAATCGTATTGACGTTTACTGTATGTTGTCCTCTTGTCCAATACACATGAACAAGTTCCGAATAACATTTTGTAAACATACAGTCTCCTTCATATGGGTTTCGCAAAAAGAGGTTACTTAAGATAGGAATGTACAATAAACATTGAAGAGCGGTGTTGAAGTAACATGTATTCCCTTTATTATCGAAACCCTTCATTACATTTTCTAAACAAAAAAGGCTTAAGTAAAAGACGCGAGTGGTAAATGATAAGTACTATACAACATGGATATCAAGTCTATCACCGAAAAAGTCAAGGATCTCTTCGAGACCCACAAGAATGAGGAGCACATCGAAGTAGAGATTCGTCTCGGAAAGCATAATGGGGCTCTTTTCGATACGAATGTTGGGAAGGAGACGTTCGAGAAGGTACTGAAAGGTTTGAAGAAATATGACGGGTGGGAAACGATGAAGACGACCACGTCTGATGTTTACTATGATGACACGAACGGTATTCGCATTTCATCCGACGAAGATACAGGTGAACAGGTTATGGTTCAAAAAATTAATGTCGTAAAGACGGATTTCAAATGTGAACCACTTGATGTACGATTCAGTATCTCGAGAGAAATCCCAACATTTGGGCAATATGAAATGGATCGTAAGCGATCGAAGCTTCGTCACTCTTTTCTTCGGAAGAATCTTAGTATTGATATGACCATTTCTTCCGGGGACAGTGTAGACATGGATTCAGAAGAGGCTTCGTCGTATCAAATCGAACTTGAAATCGCCAAACCAGGTGACGTCACATCATATAATCAACTCTTCAATATTCTTAACAAGATTAGTGATGTCTCAAAATTAATCTAAACTAGTACTAACATGCTCTATATACTTTTGAGTATTATCGTTTTATTTTTCTTATTCGAAAAACGTAAAACTTCCGATGAAGTGGAATCATCGAAACATTTTTACATCAGTAATGGTATATCAAAAGATACATATATATTGATGCAAAAAGATGGAATGTCAAAGGAAGAGTTGACTAAATTTGTCTATATGGAAGATAGATTCCTTGAATATGAAAAAGAGTCAGTGGGTTTAGGAATACCTCACATAGTTTCAGCTACCGTATTGTCTAATAAAATTAAAGAAACATTTCCAAAATATAACTTTTCATATCATACGATTCATTTGAAACAGATCGCAGAGCCTACAAAAAGTATCAATATGAAGATTGTATCTCACCCGTTATAACGTTTCAACCCGAGCTCCAACCACCCTATTACGCCCACCTACACGCACATTTGTATTTACGTTGTTACGAAATTTTAACCAATTTTTCTTAAATTCCGACAAACGCTTGGCTGTAGCTCTTTTTTTATTCGAATAAAGATTCGTCACGAAATTCATGGCTGCTCGACGATACGCATCCCGTAGATTGTACCCAACACCCGTAACATTAACGAGATTCTTTTCCAAATTTCGCACGCGATCCTTTTTCCATTGTTCGACAAGTCTCTTTTTTACAGCATCTATGTCACGTTTGAATGGAACCCCCAATTTATTCTTCTTTTGGATAGTGTTAATCTTATTTTGTACAGATGCGATGTCATTGTTGAGATTTGGTTTGTACCGGTTCATCCATTTAGATCCATACAATTTCGTGAGATCGTTTCGGATGGAATTTGTATTGAGTCTTCTTTTCATCTCAATATTATTCATTTTAAATTGCCGGTTTATTTCCTTCGCAATCAGTTTACTGTTTTTCACTTTTTGTTTGATGGTGCGGGGAGATGGAGGTTTCACGGCGGGTTTCACGCTTATGTTATTCCGCGCCTTTTCGATGAGTTTACATATGTCAGCCTTCTTTTCTTTCCCATTCAGAGGTATTTTCATAACAGTCGCTATACGGGTAAGTTCCTTCATCTTCATGTTCTTGCACAACACTTTACCAATCTTGAATCGGGTATTGGTACCAACGAGACTCACATTCTTACCCTTATTTGTATTCTTGTATGTGACGGTTTTCAATCCCTGTTTATTCTTGATCATCGTACAAATATCATCTTTCGTAGCTTCTTTAGAACCGTCACCTGTCCGCTTTCTAAAGTTTACCACACCCAATGTACGTGCGAAATCCCTGAGTTCAGTAATCTTCATGCGTTTACACATTTTGGTATCAATATTAAGTGCGTTGAGTTGATTTTTAGAAAGTTTCGCCTTTGTTACCCGTTTCACAGCTACCTTCACTTTCAACGCCTTCTTCGCCTTGGGTTTCGCTTTGAGACTGTCATTGAATACACCTGTCACTTGGATTTCTCCGTTTCTATCCAGGCGTTTAACAAACTCGGTACCAAACGTGTACGCATTTTCTAAATCTTTTGGACTCTTCGCACCGGATATTTGAACGTTTCCATTTTTAGTGATGATAAACTTATGCTCAGACGATTCAATATAAAGGAATGGGGTAATTTCGGGTTCATATGAAGCCTCTGTCATTCCATATTGACGAGCTTTCGATGAGATACTCGCGAGGTTTCTAAAGAGACCATTGATTCTAAATTGACCACTGATGTTGTTAAACTCAAAGTCGCTATACAGGAAGGATTCCTTGGAGGTGTACCTTTCGACAACAAAACGACGAATGATATCAGGTTGGTTAGCGATGTTCGCCCCGACGAAACCACCGGAGAAACGGATCTTACCGTTACGGAAGATACTCACCGTGGCACCTTTAGTTTCAATGTTATTTGTAACCCGTACCTTGATCTGCACTTGATTGTAATTTTTATTAAGGTCTCCCTGAGGTCCAGAATCTTTCGTGTGAGAAAACCCCTGTTTGAACTGTCCATAGACACCCCTGATCTCTGTTGTATCTATATAAAGACCTTCCCCGACAGGTGTTTTACCGAGGGGTGTTTTTAAGAGTATAGATTTAAGATCAAGTCTGTGTGTCTGACCAAAGTCCTTGTTTACGAGAGCGTTAAACATACCTGGGTTTAACTTACTTACCTGGAGATCACTCAATGAAGCTGTTCCATTAACTTCGCGGATGAAATTCTCGTTGGCTAAGACTTTGTTAGTATTGTCTGGAAAGTTTTGCTCAGTGAATATATTGTTAAGCATCTTTTGTGCATTAACGTCATCAAACTCATTGTCCAGTGGAGAATTGTTATTCGAGTTTTCAAATTGTTTGAAACGCCCATAGGTCCTATTGTTTACAATATCCCGCTGGAGACTGGGTGGAAATTGTGTTTGTCGAGGAACTGGTCGTGATGGCCGACGAAAGAATTGTTGCCCTTGACTGACACTGGCTTCGCGCGCTTTGCGTTCTTCAATAATCGCAACATTTCTTTCGAGTTCTCTCACGAAGCTGTCATTTGAATTTGACGCGGAATTGTCACGCTGAACTTCTATACCCGAACGTTTAACAAATTCTTGAACCGACTGGCTCATATTACTATTGGTCACTATTTTTTTTAAAAATCGTTTGTGAAACCAATACCCTCTTCAATCACATCTAGACCAAATACAACTGGTTGCCTTGGATACGTGCGCCCCTTGTATGTGATAACCTCTTCACGAACTTCGATATCTCTCGCGCTGAATGGTCCCGCATAGAAGTCTTGGTTAAATTTGGGCTTACCGAGATTATTCGCGGTACAGTGTTGATTAAACACCTGTACGAAGATCGTCTGAGGAACGCAGAGTTTCTCACCATAAGTGATTAGCGTCGATTCCATAAAGTTTGTCAGTGTACTCGCAACCATCGCCACCTGCTTTTGGATAAGTAGGAAATATGGGGGTACCACGTTCCAGATGTCTCTATTCCTATACTTGTTAGAGTAGTCGAGATATCCACGAATGCATTTGAGTAAGATAATCGGGAGCTCTCGGTTAAGTTTCTCGTCAAGTTGGGGATCCGCTTCTTTCACTTGTTTCGTAAAGTTCCAGGGTAGAATGCGTCGAAGAATAGAGCCGGAGTTGTCTCTCCAGTTTGGAACTTCGTTTCCACCGAGTACACCAGGAACGTTCCATTCAATTGACAGAGCTGTCTTATTCTTTACAGCGATGGAAACATCTTCACCTGATACGATCGACTGAAACTCCGCCTGTTCAAGACCCAAATCTGATTTGATTTCTGGAGCGATAAACATGAAGTTATCCTTGATCGCGGAGAGACCAAACTTCTTCTCGATATTGTTCGCCAAAACACCGACATCCTCACTTTCGTAGAATTTCTTAAACACTTTCGTAATCAATGTAGACTTACCAGAACGTGCGATACCCTTGAAGAAAGGGATAACCTGCCAACTATCCAGGTCGTTGACGTCATAACACAGGCGACCACCCATCACATATGCCCAATTGCATACCTCTGTCTCAAGTTTCTGATAATGTAAAACCTTATCAAAATGGGGGGTTGGAATGTCCTGCCAACGTTCAACATGTGCATAGTCATCGAATTGTTGATCGAAATACTTACAAGAAATGATAGTTGGATCTAGGCAACGGAATTCTTTACTGTCGTAAGGGTAAAAGCGACAGTCGTGTACACCACGTTCGGGGATCCACTCCTTTCCGACGAACACACCATTTTTAAACGACCAAACATGGCGTCTCTTACTAATCTCCGGGAACTGTTGATCGTCGCATTTTGAAATATTATCAATCACTTCACGAGCGATAGACCCTTTACTCGTGAAGTTTTTCCAATTCGAGAACATATAGTCTCTTCGTGCGATGGAATACACAAACCTATCGATAGGAAACTTTGGATACCAGGCACGTGTTTTGTATCCATCAGCCGTTGTGATTTCTTCACAACACTGACCCTTGTATCGACGGTATCCACATTTATAGATTTCTTCGAGTGTAAATACCAGACATTTCTGAAGTGGTGTAAAGTTCTCTATATCTTCATCATCCATAGTAGAAGGGTCTGAAAATTTAGGGTACTGTGGTTGAACCGTAGGAGTACTCACACGTTCGTATGAAATGTAGTGACGACGGATGTTCTCAAAACCATCTTCGATATGTAGAATGATGTTGGAAATTCGCTTATCGAGACTCAGGCCACTGTCGTCAAATACATCCTCACCTTTCTCACCATTAGCCAATTTGTGATTATTCATTTTTTTGATATGGTTTCTCAGTTCAACCGCAAAATCGAGATTCTTCCGCCTGATATCTTTGATCGCACCCAGGTCGATATCATTAATCGATACAGCCCCGTGTGCGTTGAACGACTTACCCGAAATGTACTGATTGTACCCCAACATTTGATGCCCGAGAAAATCTCTGTCATGAAGACCCCAAGCATCCTCTAACTTTTCTAATATACGAGTAGCCTGTTCCTCTTTCATCGATCGAATTTGTTGGTTACGAAGCTCCGACAATGCTTCATACCGGTTTGGATCTTTGTCGATGAAGTGGGTTGATTCCATTTACTCTTAGTATGCTCTTTTCTTTTAATTAGTTTTTCGAAGATTGAAGTTGTGCCAATATTTTTACCAAAATTCTGTTTTGAACCTGCATTTGGTTAGAAATCCCCATGAGTGCTGTACAAACGGTATCACCATCCTCTGTGGCAAATAAAGATCCCAGGAGTTCAGCTACATCTAAATCCTCATCATCACCTGGATCTATAATACTTCCTTCTTCGATTTCAGATTGGGATTCAGAAATTTCTCCTTCTTCGATTTCAGATTCGGATTCGGAAATCTCTCCTTCTTCGATTTCATCAGGGTGTGTGGACATTTATTATAGAGGAGGAAAAATTGAAATCTAAAATTGCGCGTTTGTCTAGAATTAATTTCTCTGCTTATAGTACAACAACTCTCAAAATGGCCGG
>TARA_B110000503_G_scaffold44630_1_pt1 | contig 16458 bp, 19 predicted proteins | sample TARA_B110000503 | Tara Oceans TARA_B110000503 (sample SAMEA4397472) | marine metagenome | biome: Polar Biome; feature: [SRF] surface water layer (ENVO:00010504); material: water (ENVO:00002006), including particulate matter (ENVO:01000060) such as... | depth 5 m | reverse complement strand
GGGGGTTTTCTTAGTAAAAGATGATTGTTCTCGGCAGGTAACAAGATATAGTGCCCAAAAATGAACCAAAAGATCCAAGGTACTTTGTGGCCCTAAGCCACTTGGAACAACAGGGTCTGGGTATGGTGAGTTAAATAGTGCCAGGCCATTATATGAAGGTTGGCATAGTAGATAAATAAATAATATATAGTAAAAGCAGTGAATTACAGTTTATAATAGAATCCAAGCTCGTTTTAAAATCATCCTACACATATGATTGTTCTAATGTATTGAAATTAAGAAGCCCAGAATACACATTACCTTCTATATTAAGTTGATTAAGATAAGTTACCTTTCTGAAAGATATTGAAAGGCTAAGGGTCTTTTCTTTATTTAAGGTTTGTGAGGTAATTAGCTCCATGTCTGATATTGGGTTCTCAATTAAATTATTTAATGAAAAGTTATAGCTCAATCCTTCTCCCAAAAACTTAGAAAAAGCTTCTTTTCTTGTCCAAATATAATAGAAGAAGTTTATTTTTTCATTAATGGTTTTGTACTTTTTATATTGCTTATATTCTGTCATATGAAAATAATTAGCAATAATTTTTTCCATGTTTTTACGCTCTTTATGATATTCTATATCTATTCCGACTTCACCATTTTGTGAAATCATCATAGCCCAATAATTTTTACTATGGCTAACGTTAAATTCAATGTTATCATATCCGACTATCATTGGTTTTCCATGCTTTGTAATAGAGAAATTTAAAGATAATGGAGAAATTTTTAAATAATCAGACAGTAGCTTTCTTCGCATAAACAACGAAAAAAGTGCCATCTTCGACACATTATAAAATGAAATGTCATATAGCCATATTTTTGGAAGATTTCGTTTCATATATTTTATATTACCATCTTAATAAATTTTTTATACTTGAATTTAATAAATTTAACATGTTTAATTATAATATGTACTTTAAGAGTTAGAACAGTAATCTAAAATGACAAAATTTAAATTTTCTATTAAATCATTTGCTGCATGCTCACCACCTATTGATTGTATAAGTGGTTTCCAAAGATCTAATTCAATTAAGTGGGATGAGACAATATGTATAAAAACTTGGTTGCCTGACGTCTCCTTTATACCAAAACAAAAATTTCGTCGTCTCAGTCGAATTAGTAAAATGGCTTTATATTCAGCTCATCATGCAAGTCTTGAGGCACCAGATATTAAAATTGGTCCACCTATATTTTGTTCCCGCTATAGTGAATTTCATCACACAACAAGTATATGGAATAACCTTGTCAGTGGGAACCCAATTTCACCAATGAACTTCAGTTACTCTGTCCATAACACAGGCCAAGGTTTATTTTCGATTTTACATCAAGATACAAGAAGCGCCACAGCTCTTTCTGCACGTAATGGTGTTGTTGAACAGGCTTTAATTAAAGCCTATGCTCAATTACAAGGAGGTGATGATGGAGTACTTATTGTTTACCATGAAGATACTCTACCTCAAGCTTTTGATAAGCTATTAAATCAGAATGTGCTACCTCTATCCTTTGCTATTGTGGTTGGTAAACATAATAATTTTTGCAAGCGAAGCCTTACTTTATCATATAAATCAGAGAATAACCCCAATCATAATAAAAACTTATACCACAACCTTCATGAGCAAAATATTGTGCGAATTTTAGCTTCTGGAGTTGGAAAAAAACAACTAAAATTAAACCGTTTAACTTGGGATTGGAAATTTAAAACTGTTTAACTTCAATTATTACTGGCGCTTATTTATTACCCCAATTTCTTTTTTTATCTTTGGCTTTGGTGGATTTATTTTAAGCCTAACAATTTTCCCAATTCTATATATTTTGCCAATTAATGAACCTTTAAAAATCAAAATATCACGTTACATTGTTAAAAATACCTTTCGTTTATTTATATTAATTATAAAGAATATTGGTTATCTAACATATGAAATTCATGGTAAAGAAAAATTAAGTAAGCGCGATGGTCTTTTGATTTTCTCAAATCATCCCACTTTACTAGACGTGGTTTTTTTACTTTCGATTGCAAAACTTCCTAATTGTGTTGTTAAGCAAAGCGTTTTTAACAATCCTTGTACATTTTTTGTTGTTCGCACATTAAGGTTTATCAAAAATAAAGGAAACGCAGAGAATGTCTTATCTGAAAGTGTTAAAATTCTTAAACAAGGGGATGGTCTTATTCTATTTCCGGAAGGAACTCGTACGCAGCCTAATGGTAAGATTGCTCTGAAACGTGGAATAGCCCATATCGCACTAAAGGCCAAAAAAAATCTAACTCCCGTGAGTATTCACTGCAGCCCAATTACATTGTCTAAGAGACATAGATGGTATAATATACCAATTAAAAAAACTCCACATTTCTATATAAATATTCACGATGACGTTCAAATAAAGCAATTTGTCAACCTAAATAAAGCAAAACCGATTATTGTAAGAATATTAACAAAACACCTTGAAGAGATATTATTAAGGAATAAATAAAATGATTTCACTGGTAGAAGAATTAAAAGTTCTAATTATTGAAATATTAGAGCTTGAAGATACGACCCCTGAAGACATTAACAAAGATGAAGCACTTTTTGAAGATGGTCTTGGCTTAGATTCCATTGATGCGCTTGAAATTGGTGTGGCTCTTCAAAAAAAATACCAAATTAAGCTAGCCCCTAAGGGAGAAGATATCAAAGAACATTTTTACTCTGTACAAACGATTGCTAACTATCTTCAAAAAACATCTTTAAAAAATGGATAAAAGTTATGAATAAAAAAAAAAAAGAAGTGTTTTCTATCATTAAAGAAGGATTTATAGAATTATTTGAGATAAATAATGCTGATATAACTCTTGAAGCTAATTTATATGAAGATTTAGATATTGATAGTATTGATGCAGTTGATCTTCTTGTTTATTTGAAAGATAAGATAGGAAAAAAACCGAGTGCTGAGTCATTTAAAAATGTTCGTACTGTTGGAGATGTTGTTGAAGTTATTTATTCGCTTGTTAAAGAAAAGTAGACTATTCTATGTTTTCACTATTATTATTTTCAATAAAAAAATATTCTAATTATGCCACATAACTCTCTTTTAAACTTTTTTATTACAATAGTTTTACTCTGCTATCCAGTATTAGTATATACAACCCTTCCATATGTTAACGCTAATTATATATCTATCTGCTTGGCAGCAATAGCTATTTTACGGATTATTATCCTAAAACAACATAAGAGCTACAGTTCATGGGGAGCATTCTCAATCGCGGCTGCGATTGCTATTGTTGTTTATGCTTATAATGATCCATTTTTTTTGCGCTTATACCCCGTGTTAATGACAATTCTAATGTTGATTGTGTTCTCTCTTGGTTTATTTTTTCCCCCAAATATAATAGAGATGCTTGCTCGATTAAAATTTAAACATACGAAAATGCCAAACCACGTCATTCAATATACTAAGAATGTTACTAAAGTTTGGTGTTTATTTTTTTTGTTTAATGGAGTTGTTTCAACATGGACAATATTTTCTTCCTTAGAAATATGGACATTTTATAATGGATTTATTTCTTATTTATTAATGGGATCTCTCTTCGTATCAGAGTTTCTTTATAGACATTTTGTAGTGAAAAAACGTTTGCAGAAAATAAGTAGCAATAAAAATGAGTGAATTTTTACAGCTTTATCAAATAATGTCGAAAGGTAGAAAAAATGAGTATATTTTTGCAATAAACAATCATGGAGAAAATATACTTTGGACAACTTTTTCTTTGGATGTGAGCCAGGTTGTAAAAAAATTAATAAAATTAAAATCTAAAAATTTTGTATTAGCTTGCAAAGATATTTACTATTTTTCTGTAGTCTTCATGGCTCTCTTACATGCTGGAAAACATATTGTTATTTCTCCTAATTTAGGTGAAGAGAAGCTCTTCTTCATTGCAAAACAATGTAATGGAAAAATAATACGAAATAATCAAGCAGCTGAACTTATAAAAGGCAAAGATGCAACTGTTAATTTTAGTTACTTGGATACAAAAAAATTAGAATTTACCATATATACATCTGGCAGCACTGGTATTTCAACTCCAATAACGAAACCAATTTCTGCGCTTGAAGCAGAAATACTCATGCTACATCAACTATGGGGAGAGCGTATTAAAACCAGTATATTTACATCAAGTGTTCTTCATTATCATGCCTATGGACTGCTATTTCAATTATTATGGCCATGGAGTGAGGGGTTACCTATTCTTCTTAATCGTATTACATACCCAGAAGAATTATTCAGATATACTGATCATTATAAGTTAAACTTTATTTCAAGCCCATCGTTTTTAAAGAGTTATGCAGAAATTATTTGTATGGGCACTCCACCTCATTCTTTGAATCTTATTACATCATCAGGGGCATCTTTGTCTGTTAAAATAGCAAAGAAAATATCATTAGTAACAACCAATCCAATTATTGAAATTTATGGAAGCACAGAAACAGGAATCATAGCTACAAAATCCGATCTTGAAATAGAAGAATGGACTTGCTTTCAACACGTTACAATACAAAATAATGACCAAGGTTTTTTACAGGTAAAGTCACCATATACTGGTCAAAATGGATGGCAGATACTAGGTGATTCTATTGATATTCTTGAAAATGAAAGATTTATCCTAAAAGGTCGTAACGATAGAGTTATTAAAATTTATGAGAAGCGCATTTCTCTGACAGAACTGGAAGAATCCTGCAAAAAAATATCATGGGTAAGATCTGCTAACGCAATAACATTAAATAATTCCGAAAGGCTCGGCTGTGTAATTGAGCTAAATCAAGAAGGAGTAGACTTTCTCTTTAACAATCAGAAAAGTACCTTGGTACAGGTTATAAAAAAACATTTACTTCCTTCATACGATTTGGTCTTGTTACCAAGAAGGTGGCGCTTTGTAGAACGTCTATGCTATAATGAAATGGGAAAAGTTACTCATGAAGAGTTATTAAAACTTTTTTAGGAATACAATTCTAATGTCTGATAAATTTGCTGAAACTTATGAATTAAAAAAACTAAAAATTGATGGTACACATCTTTGCGCAAGCTTGTTTATTCCAGAAAATCTTGTTTTTTTTGATGGGCATTTTGAAGACTTTCCTATCCTCCCTGGCGTAACACAACTTCATTGGGCTATCAGCCTTTCATGTGAACATTTAGGTGTAAATGGCTTTTTTACCAGTATTAATTTACTAAAATTTAAAAAAATTATACAGCCCAATAGTATAGTTCAGTTGAATGCCACTTATTATCAAGCAAAAAATATGATACATTTTATATACTCATCATCAGCTGGTCAACATTCGATTGGTAAAGTTAAATTTTCACTATGACATATATTCCTTGCCTGCTTATTCCTATCTATAACCATCATAAATTTATTGAGCAAACCTTAATAAATCTTTTGCCATATAAACAAAGAATAATTCTTATTGATGATGGAAGCAATGAAGAATGTAGAATGTTGCTTGAAAAACTTACAAAAAAAGAAGATGCCATACATCTGCTTCGTTTAAAAAAAAATAAAGGTAAAGGAGCTGCCGTAACAGCTGGTTTGAAAGAAGCTTTTGAGAAAGGGTTTACTCACGCATTACAAATTGACGCAGATGGACAACATGATTTTCATGATGTACCTCGTTTTCTTGAATATGCTAAATCACATCCTGATACTATAGTTTCTGGTTACCCAATTTATGATAAATCCATTCCTAAAATTCGTCTTTACGGACGATATATTACCCATTTCTGGGTATGCATTGAAACATTGTCTTGTGATATTAAGGATTCAATGTGTGGATTTAGAATGTATCCACTTATTCCAACAATAAATTTATTAAAGAAAGCCGCTATTGGACAACGAATGGATTTTGATACAGATATTTTGGTTCAGCTTTACTGGCAATGTGTACCCATTCATTTTATTGAAACACAAGTCATTTACCCATTAGACGGCCTATCTCACTTTCATAGCATAAAGGACAATTTACGAATTACCAGAATGCACACATTTCTGTTTCTTGGGATGCTAAAAAGATTTCCATCATTATTAAAAAGAAAATTATATAAATGAAACATTCAGCCCAATGGTCACATATTCAAGAGAATGGAGCTTATGCCAGTCTTAAAATAATGATGGTAATATATCGCTTTGCTGGGAAACCTATATTAGAATTTATTCTTTTTTTTGTAGTTGGGTTTTATTTTATCTTTAATTTTAGAGCTCGAAAAGCGTCTAGATTTTATTTACAACAAATTCATTGCTTTATTGGTTCTAAGTCTCCGTGGAAAAACTCTCCAAACCTCTGGCACAGTTTTCAGCATTTTATGTCATTTGGTCAAGCCACTATAGATAAACTGGTTGTTTGGTTAGGAGAGTACAAAAAGGAAGATCTTATCTTTTCTGGATACAGTAAATACATAAGTCTAAAAAAGCAGAAAAAAGGGATTATGATCATTACATCTCACATCGGAAATGTAGATATTTGTCGCGGTATTGCAGGTGGAGTAGAAGGGATACCTCTAACGGTCTTAATGTATAATGCACATGCGCCAAACTTCCAAAAAATTACTGAAGAGGTTACGCCGACAGGAACTACTATTGAAATTATAGAAGTAAACAAACTTACACCGGATATAGCAATAAAGTTACAATATAAAATTTTAATAGGAGAAACTATAATAATAGCGGGAGATAGAATGCCGACGAACAATCTATCAAGGCATGAAACATTGCCATTTCTTGGTCAGGACGCAGCTTTTGCACAAGGTCCATTTATATTAGCTAGCTTGTTGGATTGTCCTGTATTGTTATTATTTAGTATGAAACATAATAATAGTTATCATGTCTTTTTTGAGTTTTTTTCAAATAGCCTAAAAACAGCAAAAAAAGATAGACAGGTTATTTTAAAAAAGCATATTAAAAGATACGTTAAACGATTAGAACGTTATGCTTGTGCTTATCCATTACAGTGGTATAATTTTTATGATTATTGGAATTTGCCTAAATGAAATCTGTTTATGCTACCGTTCAAAAAGAAATTAAAATACAATTTTATGACCTTGATCCGATGGATATTGTCTGGCATGGGAATTACGTTCGTTTCTTTGAAGATGCTAGATCTGAATTATTGAATAAAATTGGTTATAATTATCAGGAAATGAAAAACTCTGGCTATGCTTGGCCAGTTATTGATCTACATATACGTTATATCAAATCCATTAAATTTAAACATAAAATTATTATACAAGCAGATTTAGTTGAGTATGAATTTCGATTAAAAATACTTTATACGATCTTTGAGAAAAATAATAAAACACGTTTATGCAAAGGTCATACTGTTCAAGTAGCTATAGATTATAAAACAAAAGAAATGCAGTTTGTATCTCCAAAAATATTAGCACATAAGTTGGGGCAAAAAATATGAACTGGAGCACTAAATTCAACTTGCCAATTGTCTTTTTTTTATGCTTTATTTTTTCTACTCTTTCAACCTCATTCACATTGGCAAAAGAAAAATCAGAAAGTTTATCTAGTTACCTAGCATTATTTGAACAACCAAATATATTCCGAGCAAAATACAAGAAAGTCAAATATCTACCATCTCTTTCTCGAGGGCTGAGTTCTGAGGGAGACTTTATTTATATAAAAGAACGTGGGCTAATATGGCTCATGAAAACGCCGTTTAAAATGACAACTGTTATCAAGGGAAATAAGCTTAATCTTTGGGTAGAGGGAGAAAAACAGCCTCAACAAAAAAAATATCAAAATATGATAAAGCCAGTATTACAAAATATTTCTGCAATTTTTACTGGTGATTTTAAATATTTAAAGAAAGATTTTGTACTCCATAAAAAATTTTTAGAAAACAGAAAATGGGAAATAATACTGATTCCAACTTCTGCTTATATCAAGCCATATTTGCAAAAAATTATTATCAATGGAATGCAATATATAGAGAGCGTTAACATTGTGTATACCAATGATAAATACACTATTGTTACATATGAAAAGCCACTAATAGGATCGTCTTATATAACAAAGGAAGAACGTGAAATCTTTGATAAATAAAAATATATTGATAAAAATATTTTTATTAACTTGTATTCTTTTAATGGGTTTTGGAGCCTTTAAAATCCATTCTGGGCCTGTTATTGAAACAAATATTCTTGCTCTACTCCCTAAAGATAAAAATTCTGATTTACTTAACTACATTGATGATAAAGCTCTTAAAATATTTGAGCGTACGTTAGTAGTCCTAGTTGGACATTCCTCAGTAGAACACGCAGTCGATATAGCCCAAAATATGAAAAAACCTCTGCAAAATACTAATTTATTTTCTCGTTTAAGAATTTCTGTTGATAGTACTACAATTAACTCGCTATTAAAATTTTATCAAAAGCATCATTATTCATTACTAACAAACACTCAGAAAAAAATATTGATTAATAAGGATTTTAGAGCCGTTAGATCACATGTGTTGTCTAATATATATGGCAATTCTTTTAATCCTTCTCATAGTGATATAGACCTTGATCCTCTATTCTTCTTTCAGGATTATGCAAGAGAAAAAATAGGACTTCATTCTAATAATTTTATTTTAGTTAATAATGTCCCAACGGTCTTTGCTAATAATATTCATTACGCAATTATACGTCTTGAACTAACACAAAGTTCATTTTCTATAAATTATCAACAACAAGTTTTGGAAGCGCTTAATAATATACAGGCTAATATTTTAGAAAAAAACAATGATGTCGTTTTTGTCCGTAGTGGATTAATATTCCACGCTATACACGGAACTGAGATTGCAAAGGCAGAAATAAATCGCATCGGAAGCTTTTCTATAATTGGGGTATTCCTATTATTAACGTTAACATTTAAATCCTTACGTCCATTTTGTATATCTATTATTTCAATTCTTTTAGGAGGGGCGATAGGTTTTGCCACATGTTTAATTTTCTTTGAAAAGGTTCATTTATTAACATTAGTCTTTGGCACAAGTTTAATCGGAATTTCAGTTGATTATTCTCTTCATTTTTTTAGCGAACGTTATAGATTAGAAAACTGGGACTCCAGTCATGCTGTTTCTAATATTTTTTCTGGTGTTACGCTTGGAGTTATCACTAGCATTATTGGATTTTTAGGTTTGTGCTTCACACCATTTCCTGGTCTCCAGCAAATGGCTATATTTTGTATTGCAGGATTACTTTTTGTCTATGCTTGTGTTGTATTAATTTACCCTTTGATATTCCAATTTATGCCAAATCAACCAAACAAAATTCATTATATACTTATAAATAAATACCTAAGCTGGTGGAATCAAAAAAGAGTTTCTATAATTAGAAAATTCACAGTTTTATTTGGAATTATACTGCTTGGTACCATTCCATTTTTACATGGAAAAGATGATGTGCGAGCAATGCAAAGTCTTTCTCCCAAATTAATTTCTAATGATAATATTATAGCTAAACTTCTGGGCAATTCTAAATCATCCCAATTCTTTGTTGTAATTGGAAAAAATGACGAAGATATGCTTAGTAAAACCAGCAATTTATCTTTTAAATTAGATAACCTTATAAAGAATGGAACATTAAGTGGGTATAACTCATTGAGCAATTATATTCCATCCAAAAATCAGCAAACCTATAATCTATTGCTCATGAAAAATTTTCTTGAACATCATAAAGAAAAAATAAAAAAATTATTTGTTGAAATAGGTCTGGCTGAAAACACGTATGATAAATATTTAACAAATCTTACAATAAAAAATGGGCAAAATTTTTCTCTTCAACAATTATTATCTAAGCCTGTGAGTAAAAAATTAGGACTTCTTTATGCTGGAGATTTTAAAGACAAGAAGGTATCTTTCATTACACTCGAGCATGTTAAAAAAATAAGCGAACTTCATAATCTTGCTCACAAAGAGCAAAATATTATTTTTGTAGATAAGGTTTTTAACCTTTCTAAACTCTTAGATAATTATAGGAGCTTAGCAATTTTATGGCTTATTGGCGCCTATATTATTATTTTCATAATTGTTTTAAAGAGATATGGATTAATTCAGGGAGCTGCAGTCATTGGACCAACATTTGTAGCCTCTTTATTAACTCTAGGGTTAATTGTGTTTATTTTTGGAAGCTATAGTTTATTTCATGTACTAGCGCTATTCTTAGTACTTGGTGTTGGAATTGACTATGGTCTTTTTATCTCAGAAAATAACGGAAACAAAGAACCTGCTATGATTGCAATTTTATTATCTGCAATTACTACATTGCTTTCTTTTTCAATGCTAATGACTAGTAGCACTTCTGCTTTATATGATTTTGGTTTAACTGTTTCAATTGGAGTAATTATAACATTTTTTCTTTTTCCTGTAATTTTTAATAATAAAATAGGTGTTATCTATAATGGATGATTTTGATTATGACGTTTCTATTATAGGCGCTGGGCCATCTGGCTCTTTGGCAGCAACAATATTGCGTAAAAAAGGATATAGTGTTTGCGTGCTAGAAAAACAGATATTCCCTCGTTTTTCAATTGGTGAAAGCCTGTTACCACAATGTATGGTTTTTATGGAAGAAGCAGGCATTCTTGATACAGTAAGGAATGCATGCTTCCAATATAAAGATGGCGCTGTGTTTAATTACCGTGGCAGAAAAGAGGAGTTTAACTTTAGTGATAAAAGCACCTTTGGCTATAGTAACACATTTCAGGTAATTAGATCTGAGTTTGATAAAATTTTAATTGAAGAATCTGTTAAACTTGGTGCTGAATTATTCTATGATACTACTGTAGAAAATGCATTTTTTTCTAAAGATGGAGCTACTCTTGATGTATTGGGGCCTGATGGTAGGAGAGAAATACGTTCAAAATTTTGTTTAGATGCCAGTGGATATGGACGTGTTTTGGTAAAACTTTTAGACCTAAATCTACCCTCTTCACTCTCAAAACGTATATCCTATTTTACTCATATAAAAGATAATATAAGTGATAGAAATTTTAATCGTGAACGTATTTTAATAACTGTTCATCCTGAATATAAAAACATCTGGTATTGGCTAATACCATTCTCTAATAACACAGCATCAATTGGTGTTATCGGTGAGGAAGAAGACTTTGCAAAGCATAAAGGAAACAATCAAGCACTTTTACAAAATTATATTAGGCAAGATAATTATCTTAATCAGCTTCTTTTAAATTCTCAATATGATAAACCAATACAAAAAATTGATGGATATTCCTGTGGAGTAAAAAGTCTCTATGGAGATTCATACGCACTGCTAGGTAACGCAGGTGAATTTTTAGATCCAATATTTTCTTCTGGGGTAACAATAGCCATGAAATCTGCATCTTTGGCAGCTAATTTGCTTGATAAAAAATTCCAGGGAAAAAAAGTTTCCTGGCAGAAAGATTTTACTGAACCTTTGATGTTAGGAGTAGATACATTTCGTGCTTTTGTTAAGAGTTGGTACGATGGTGATTTAATAGATATTTTTTTTACTGAAAGTAAAAAACAACCTTCTGTCAAAAGATATTTGAATTCTATTCTAGCTGGATATGCTTGGGATAGAACAAACCCTTATGTGCTTTCTCCAACCCGGCGTTTAAAGGTATTAAAGGATATAAAATAATATGAAATGGTTATTTTCTCCTATTTTTTTAATGATGCTGAGCTGTAGTAGTATTGTACCTTTATCTAAAATATTTTATTTTCCAGTTTTTTCTGCTCCTTTTTTAGACAAAAAAAAACAAATGATCGCAGATTATCACTTGAAGTTTTTGCAAGGTGCTGAAACTAAAATATTATTAATTCACCTAGAAGCTTCAACAAAAAAAATATCTTTTCATGGCTTTGGAATGTTAGGAGAAATTGTTTTTGAGTGCTATTATAAAAAAATGTCTCAAATATGTAATGGCGAAACAAATACTATTCCAGCTAATAAATTATTTGAAGATTTTCAATTGACTTTTTGGCCCATTGAAGAATTAAATAGCCAAATAAAATCCTCTGACTTTTCGATATCTGAGGAAGTGGGACACCGTCGGTTGTTTTACCAAGATGAACTAATTACTGAAATTATCTACAATAAAAAGGGCAGATCGGGCTCCAACGTAACTGTAGATAATAAAAAATATAAATATCAACTCCAAATAACTCCATTAAAATTAAATAAAACGAGGTGAAATGGATAAATCTACTTCTTATTATCTGAATGCTATGGGCATTTGTTGTAATATAGGTGACAGCAAAGAACTCATTTCTGAGAGATTGTTTTCTAAAGTTGAAACTATAGAAAGCATGAAACGTTTTCTGAGTTATAATGAAAAATTTTTAGAACAAGATCATGGTTGTTATTTGGGTGAAATAACTAATGATCTTCCTAAAATTCCAAATGGATATGAAGCATATGAAAGCAGAAATAATAGAATTCTATTATCTCTCTTTTTACAAATTGCAGAAGAAGTGTACCTAGCAATTTCTAAGTATGGCACAGATAGAATAGCAGTAATATTAGGAACCAGCACTTCCGGTATAGCAGAAGGAGAAACAGCATTCTTTCATTATAAGAGTACTGGTGCTTTTCCAGAGAACTATAACTTTGACGTTCAAGAAATAGCTGATGGCTCAGAGTTTATCTCTGAATTTCTTGGTTTATCTAATATGGCTGTAACAATTTCAACAGCATGCAGTTCAAGTAATAAAACCTTTGCACATGCCCAAGAGATGATGGCCGCAGGAATATGTGACGCAGCTATTGTCGGCGGAGTAGATAGCTTATGCAAAATGACTGTCAATGGATTCAATGCGCTAAGCGCTTTATCACAAGAGCCATGTAACCCTTTTAGCAAAAATAGAAGTGGAATTTCTATTGGTGAAGGCGGAGCAATGTTTCTAATGACATCTGAGCCATCTGAGATACAGGTAATTGGTGTTGGTGAAAGTTCTGACGGCACGAGTATGACTTCTCCTGATCCTAAAGGTTTTGGGGCAGAAAAAGCCTTATGTAAGGTTCTCCTTAAAGCAAATATAAAAGCATCTGATGTTTGCTATATAAACCTTCATGGAACAGCTACATTACAGAATGATAGCATGGAATCTAAAGCAGTATCAAATATATTTGGTTCAAAAATTCTTTGTAGCTCAACAAAACCTATAACTGGTCACGCATTAGGCGCATCTGGAGCTATTGAAGCAGGGTTTTGTTGGTTAATGCTTTCTAAAAAATATAATAAGAACTATAGAGCCTTACCTCAATTATGGGATGGAATTTTAGGAGATGATATAGCATTAAATAACTTTGCTAAAGTTGGGGATCATCTTCCAGTTAAAAAAAAAATAAAGTATGTTATAAGTAACTCTTTTGCGTTTGGTGGTAGCAACACTTCATTATTGCTTAAAGGAGATAAAGAATATGGTTGAATATGAACTTAATGATTTTGTTAAACACAGTGGAAGTATGCTACTTATTGATAATTTTTTGTCTTATGATAACCAAGGTATTGTTGTTGATGTTACAATCACAGAAAAATCCCTTTTCTTTAAAAATGGATATGTTCCTGCGTGGATAGGTCTCGAATATGCTGCGCAAGCAGTTGCAGCATGGGCTGGTTTGCAAGCCAAAAGAAAAAAACATAAGACAAAAATTGGATTGTTAATTAGCTGCCATAGGTATGAATGTACTCGATCAAATTTTGTACTGGGAGAAAAATTAACTATCACCACAAAAGAAGAGTTTAGAGATAGAAAAATGGGTTCATATTATTGTGTTATAAAAGATAAGAACCAAATTGAAATTGTAACTGTAACTATCAACGCTTTTTTACCTGACAACTTTAAAAATATATTCGAGATTGGTTTATGACAAAAATAAATCGTAGTGTTCTAATTACTGGAGCAAGTAGAGGAATTGGCAAAGCTATTGCAATTGAATTAGCCACACAAGGTTTTGACATTGTGTTGAATTTTCGTCAAAAAGAAAAAGAAGCACAACAAGTAGCCAATTTAGTAGAAAACTTGAACTGCAATGCACGTCTTCTTAAATTTGATATATCTGACCGCAAAGGAACATTTGCAGCTATTAATAAAGATATAGAAATCAATACCCCATATTATGGTGTGATTTGTAATGCAGGTGTTGTGCTAGACAATGCCTTTCCTGCAATGTCAAACAAGGAATGGGATGATGTTATAAACACTAACCTAGGGGGTTTTTATAACGTAATACAACCTTGTGTAATGCCTATGATCCATGCAAAGAATGGTGGAAGAATTGTAACTCTCTCATCTATTTCTGGGTTAGTAGGAAACCGAGGACAGGCTAATTACAGCGCTTCAAAAGCTGGGATTATAGGTGCTACAAAAGCATTGGCAATAGAGCTTGCTAAAAGAAAAATTACTGTGAATTGCGTGGCTCCAGGAATTATTAAAACAGATATGACAAAAGCAATAGATGATAAATATTTAAAAGAAATAGTTCCAATGCGCCGGATGGGAAATCCGGAGGAAGTTGCTGCAATTGTAGGGTTTTTACTTTCAGATAGAGCTAGTTATATAACCCGACAAGTTATTTCAGTAAATGGAGGAATGATAGGTTGAGTAAACGTGTTGTTATTACAGGTATGGGAGGTCTTTCACCTATTGGCAATGATTGGATCACTGTAAAGGATCACTTAATTAATGGAAAGAATGGAATATGTTTTATGGAGAGTTGGAATGAGTATGATGGATTACGCACTCGTCTAGGCGCACCAATTTTACCTTATGATCTACCTTTACATTTTACTCGTAAGAGAATACGAAGTATGGGAAATGTAGCTCTTTACGCCACGTTGGCTAGTGAATTAGCTTTGATAGATTCTCGTTTATTAGGTAATGAAATTATTGTGAGTGGGCAAACAGGAATTGCATATGGATCATCCTCAGGAACCCCAAAATCTATAGGTGATTTTGGCAATATGCTGATCAACAAAACAACTGATGGAATAAATGCCAATAGTTACATTAAGATGATGCCACATACAACTACATCTAATATTGGAATATTTTTTGGAATTACAGGACGAATAATTCCCAGTTCAACAGCGTGCACATCAGGGAGTATTTCAATTGGATATGCTTATGAAACTATTAAAAATGAAAAACAGATAGTGATGTTAGCTGGAGGAGCGGAAGAATTGTCTGCAACACAAGCGGCAGTGTTTGATACTCTTTATGCAACAGAAACAGATAACGAAAATCCTAGCCAATGTCCTAAGCCGTTTGATATTGAACGTAATGGTTTGGTTGTTGGTGAAGGAGCTGCAACACTTATTCTAGAAGAATATGAACATGCCGTAGAACGTGACGCACATATATATGCAGAAGTTCTTGGATTTGGAACAAATTCAGATGGTTTTCATGTTACGCAGCCAAAGCAAAGAACTATGGAAATTGCTATGGAACTAGCTTTAGAAGATGCTGGTATTAGCCCTGAAAACATTGATTATATTAATGGTCATGGCACAGCAACAACCTCCGGAGATATTGCAGAAAGTCAGGCAACATTCTCTGTTTTTGGAGGAAACGTACCTTTCTCAGCGCTTAAAGGATATATCGGGCATACTCTTGGAGCCGCCGGAGCTATAGAAGCATGGATGAGTATAAAGATGCTAAATGAAAGTTGGTTTTCTTCTAATCTAAATTTAAAAAACTTAGATGAAAAATGCGCCAAATTAAATTACATTCAAGAAGAATTTTTAAAACTCGACGCACAGATAATCATGTCAAATAACTTTGCGTTTGGTGGAGTAAACACCTCCCTAATTTTTAAAAAAATGTAACGAGAGAATAATTGAACTAAATGGGTTTGATGAAATAGATCCACTTGAAATAAAATTTAGAGAATGTTTAGCCGCTTATGAAGAATTTTTATATGAAAAACATTCTAAAAGGCAAAAAGCAAATTTATTAAGACGCAAATGGAATAAAGTCGGAACTAAGCAGACAATAATTGATATTGTTAATAAAAAACAATCTCAAGATGGATTAGCGCTTTTAATCAATGTAGGTGGAGGTGAATTTGCTATGGAATCCATTGTTCTTGATTTTCCTGAAGAAACAGTTCAAATAGCACAAAAGAAATTACAAAAGAATTAATCATTTACAAAACTTTAATAATTTATAAAATTACTAATTAATGAACCAAAATGCTTTAAATATTTTTAAAAAATATAAAATAATTAAGGCCAGCTTATTTTACAAAAATATGGAAGTCTCAAAAGCTAATTAAATAAATGATTTTTTCATTATATTATATTGAATAATTACAAACAAAATAACACCCAACTACTAACCCCCCATCCATGGTCAATGGGCAGAGCACCCCTGACCAGAGACTTTTCTACTGTAGACAAGGTTGTATAACAAATTGGGT
>TARA_B110000503_G_scaffold61727_1_pt1 | contig 16467 bp, 11 predicted proteins | sample TARA_B110000503 | Tara Oceans TARA_B110000503 (sample SAMEA4397472) | marine metagenome | biome: Polar Biome; feature: [SRF] surface water layer (ENVO:00010504); material: water (ENVO:00002006), including particulate matter (ENVO:01000060) such as... | depth 5 m | reverse complement strand
GATGGTCCAATGCCACAAACACGTGAGCACATCCTTTTAGGACGTCAAGTAGGAATTCCTCGTATGGTTGTATTCATGAATAAGGTGGATATGGTTGATGATGAAGAATTACTTGAATTGGTAGAAATGGAAATTAGAGATCTTCTTTCTTTCTATGAGTATGATGGGGACAATGGACCTGTAATCGCTGGATCTGCACTTGGTGCATTGAACGGTGAGCAAAAATGGGTTGACACTGTTGTTGAATTAATGGAAGCTGTTGATACTTGGATCGAAGAGCCATTAAGAGAAATTGATAAGCCATTTTTAATGCCTATTGAAGATGTATTTTCAATTACAGGTCGTGGAACTGTTGCAACGGGTCGTATAGAGACTGGTATTGCGAACACTGGCGATCCTGTTGAAATTATTGGAATGGGAGCTGAGAAATTGACTTCTACAATTACAGGTATTGAAATGTTCCGTCAAATCCTTGATAGAGGTGAGGCTGGAGATAATGCTGGTATTCTTTTAAGAGGTATTGAGAAATCAATGATTTCAAGAGGAATGGTAATTGTTAAGCCAGGATCAGTTACACCGCACGCGAAGTTCAAAGCTGAGGTGTATGTATTGAAAAAAGAAGAAGGTGGACGTCACACTCCATTTCATAATAACTACCGTCCACAGTTTTACGTTCGTACAACTGATGTAACTGGAAATATTAATCTTCCTGATGGAGTTGAAATGGTAATGCCTGGAGATAACTTGACAATAACTGTTGATCTTATCCAATCTATTGCAATGACTATTGGTTTACGCTTCGCTATTCGTGAAGGTGGTAGAACAGTAGGTGCAGGTCAGGTGACTGAGATTCTAGACTAATTATTAGTCAAAAAATTACTAGTCAAGGTGTCTTGAAATATCAAGATGCCTTGACTGTTATAACGGGTTTACTTATTATTTTAAGGAATCAATAAGTAAAAGAGTGGTTTTGTCTGAGAAGTCAGCAAAATAAAAACGGGTTTAGCTCAGTTGGTAGAGCACTGGTCTCCAAAACCAGGTGTCGTGAGTTCGAGTCTCTCAACCCGTGCAATAATTGAAATATTTTTGTTGAAGCATAGGCTTCAGCATAAAAATACTAAATAATAAGTGATGCTAAATTATCTTAAAGAATCTTATAACGAACTTACAAATCACGTAACCTGGACGACTTGGTCTGAAGCGCAGCGCCTAACGGTTATTGTTGCGGCATTTTCTGTGGCACTTGCTTTGGCAGTTTGGGGTATCGATTCAGTTTTTGGAGAAGTTATAAAGTATTATTTTGATTTGATTAAGTCGTAGAGATAAGATGACTGAAACTAAAAGTACAAAAAAGTGGTATGTTGTTCGTTCAGTGAGCGGACAAGAAAACAAGATTAAGGCCTATCTCGAGTCTGAGATAGTGCGTTTAAATCTTGAAGATTATATTGAACAGGTTTTGGTTCCAACAGAAAAAGTTGTGCAAATTAGGAATGGAAAAAAAGTTCACAAGGAACGCGTTTTTTTTCCAGGATATATTATGGTGCAGGCTAGTTTAGCCGGAGAAGTGCCACATATTATAAAATCAATAAATGGTGTGATCGGTTTTCTAGGGGAAACCAAAGGAGGAGAGCCAGTTCCGTTGCGTCAAGCAGAAGTGAATAGAATGCTTGGAAAGGTTGATGAGTTGTCTGTACAAGATGATAATGTGAACATACCATTTGTAATTGGAGAAACCGTAAAAGTGATTGATGGTCCGTTTAATGGATTTAATGGTGCGGTTGAAAGAATTAATGAAGAAAAGCGTAAACTCGAAGTGATGGTGAAAATTTTCGGAAGAAAAACACCGCTTGAACTGAGTTATATGCAAGTTGAAAAAGTTTAATTGTTACACGCTAAAATAGGTTTTTTCTCAGGCTTCCACTTCAGAAGAAATCAAAATTAAAAATTAGAAAATGGCAAAAGAAGTCAGTAAAGTAGTAAAGTTACAAGTTCGTGGAGGAGCGGCTAATCCGTCTCCACCAGTTGGACCCGCTTTAGGTGCTGCCGGTGTTAACATTATGGAGTTCTGTAAGCAGTTTAATGCGAGAACTCAAGATAAACAAGGGAAAGTATTACCAGTTCAGATTACGGTATATAAAGACAAGTCTTTTGACTTTGTCATTAAAACACCACCTGCTGCAGTACAAATCCTTGAAGCTGCCAAGATCAAGAAAGGATCTGGGGAGCCACATGTTAAAAAGGTAGCGACGATAACTTGGGAACAAGTTAGAGCGATTGCAGAAGACAAAATGCCCGATTTGAATGCGTTTACTGTTGAGTCTGCGATGAAAATGGTAGCTGGTACGGCAAGATCTATGGGAGTGAAATTAAAAGGTGCTGCACCTTTTTAATCAAGTTAAAGAATCTATAAAATGGCAAGATTAACAAAAAAGCAAAAAGAAAATACTGCGAAAGTTGAGTCAAGGGCTTATTCTGTTGCAGAAGCTTCTGCTTTAATAAAAGAAATCTCCAACACAAACTTTGATCCTTCTGTGGATTTGGCGGTGCGTCTTAACGTAGACCCGCGAAAAGCCAATCAGATGGTAAGAGGTGTAGTTACCTTACCTCACGGTACAGGTAAAGATGTAAAGGTATTGGCATTAGTAACTCCCGATAAGGAGGCTGAGGCTAAAGAAGCCGGTGCAGATTATGTTGGATTAGACGAGTACCTCGCTAAAATTAAGGGAGGTTGGACAGATGTTGACGTAATTGTAACAATGCCAAGTGTTATGGGTAAGTTAGGACCATTAGGTCGGGTTTTAGGACCGCGTGGCTTAATGCCAAACCCAAAGACAGGTACTGTAACAATGGATGTTGCTAAAGCTGTTTCCGATGTCAAGGCTGGTAAAATTGACTTTAAAGTTGATAAAACGGGTATTGTACATGCAGCAATTGGAAAAGCATCTTTTGATGCTGAAAAAATTGAAGGAAACGCAAGAGAATTATTAACTACACTTATTAAATTAAAGCCTCAGGCTTCTAAAGGTATATACATGAAGAGTGTTTTCATGTCAAGTACTATGAGCCCTAGTGTTGAGATTGATACTAAAAAGTTTGGTGAGTAGTAAAATTTAGAAATTATGACAAGAGAAGAAAAATCAAAAGTAATTGAAAATTTAACTACACAGTTATCAGAGAATCCTATTATTTATTTAGCGGATATCTCATCACTTAACGCAAATAGTACAACAAATTTACGACGTGCTTGTTTCAAAGCCGGAGTAAAATTGGAGGTAGTTAAAAATACATTGCTTGCAAAGGCAATGGAAAGTTCAGATAAAGACTTCGGTGATTTATCGCAAACACTTGTAGGTAATACATCAGTTATGTTCTCAGAAACTGGGAATGCACCTGCAAAAGTAATTAAGGAATTCAGAAAAAAATCTGATAGACCAGTACTTAAGGGAGCGTACATTGAGGAATCTGTTTATGTTGGAGACGATCAACTAGAAAATTTGGTAAACATCAAATCGAAAGAAGAACTTCTTGGAGAGATTATCGGACTGTTACAATCACCAGCGAAAAATGTTATTTCTGCACTTAAGAGTGGTGGAAGTACAATTGCAGGTATTGTTAAAACCCTATCTGAAAGAGAGGGTTAATAAAGTGAGCACTAATAAATTATATATAACAAATTACAATTTTTAAAACGATAGAAAATGGCAGATTTAAAAGATTTCGCAGAACAATTAGTTAACCTTACAGTAAAAGAAGTTAACGAATTAGCAACTATATTAAAAGATGAGTATGGTATCGAGCCTGCTGCTGCAGCAGTAGCTGTTGCCGCTGGTGGTGCCGGTGGTGGTGATGCTGTTGAAGAGCAAACTGAGTTTGACGTAATACTTACGGCAGCTGGTCAATCTAAATTAGCAGTAGTAAAACTTGTTAAGGAATTAACAGGTGCTGGTCTTAAAGATGCAAAAGCTTTAGTAGATAACGCTCCTTCTCCAATAAAAGAAGCTGTATCTAAAGATGAAGCTGAAGCTCTTAAAGCACAGTTAGAAGAAGCTGGAGCAGAGGTTGAGCTTAAGTAAGCTTAACTAACTCAAAGCCTTAAGGTTTAGGTCTTTTCAATAGAGAAAAGACCTAAACCATTTTGCGTATAAAAGAGTGAACACTTTTTTCAATACGCGCACATTGTTTTTTTAATTAAAATTCCGTCCATAGATGTCAGCAACGCAAACTGAAAGATTGAATTTTTCCTCTGTAAAAAATAAGCCGGATTATCCCGACTTTTTGGACATCCAGATCAAATCCTTCCAGGATTTTTTCCAATTGGAAACCAAATCAGAAGAAAGAGGCCAAGAAGGGCTTTACAAAACCTTTTTGGAGAACTTCCCAATAACCGACACACGTAATCAATTTGTTTTAGAGTTTCTAGACTATTTTGTCGATCCTCCAAGGTATTCCATTCAGGAGTGTATTGAAAGAGGTCTAACATATAGTGTGCCTCTAAAGGCACGATTAAAACTTTTTTGCACAGATCCAGAACACGAGGATTTTGAAACCATCGTTCAGGATGTTTATTTAGGTACTATACCTTATATGACACCAAGTGGTACTTTCTGTATCAATGGTGCTGAGCGTATTGTAGTGTCTCAATTACACAGATCGCCAGGTGTATTCTTTGGCCAATCGTTTCACGCGAATGGAACCAAATTATATTCTGCCAGAGTAATACCATTTAAAGGGTCTTGGATAGAATTTGCTACCGATATAAATAGCGTTATGTACGCTTATATTGATAGAAAGAAAAAATTACCTGTAACAACTTTGTTCAGGGCTATCGGGTTTGAAAGAGATAAAGATATACTCGAGATATTTGACCTTGCTGAAGAGATCAAAGCTTCTAAAACCGGATTAAAAAAGTTTTTAGGACGAAAATTAGCTGCACGTGTTCTTAAAACATGGCACGAAGATTTTGTAGATGAAGATACAGGTGAGGTTGTTTCGATAGAACGTAATGAAATCATATTAGACCGCGATACTGTTCTTGATAAGGATCATATCGATGATATTTTAGATTCTGGTTCAAAAACAATCTTGTTACACAAAGAGGACAACCATTTAGCAGATTATGCGATTATTCATAACACGCTTCAAAAGGATCCAACCAATTCAGAAAAAGAGGCTGTAGAGCATATTTACAGACAACTTCGTAATGCTGAACCGCCAGATGAGGAAACTGCACGCGGTATCATCAATAAATTATTTTTCTCCGATCAGAGATATAATTTAGGGGAAGTAGGGCGTTACAGAATGAATAAAAAACTTGGTCTTAATATTCCAATGGATAAGCAAGTGCTTACCAAAGAGGATATTATTACTATCGTTAAATATTTGATTGAGTTAATCAATTCAAAGGCAGAGATTGATGATATTGATCACCTTTCTAACCGTCGTGTTAGAACTGTGGGAGAGCAATTGTCTCAGCAGTTTGGGGTTGGTTTAGCACGTATGGCGCGTACCATTCGCGAAAGAATGAATGTTCGTGATAATGAAGTGTTTACGCCGATTGATTTAATTAATGCAAAGACTTTGTCTTCTGTAATTAATTCTTTTTTCGGAACCAATCAGCTATCACAATTTATGGATCAAACGAATCCTTTAGCAGAAATTACGCACAAGCGTAGACTCTCTGCATTAGGACCAGGTGGTTTATCTAGAGAAAGAGCAGGATTTGAGGTTCGTGATGTTCACTATACACACTACGGAAGACTTTGTCCAATTGAAACACCTGAGGGTCCAAATATTGGTCTAATTTCTTCACTATCTGTGTATGCAAAAGTGAATAACCTAGGGTTTATCGAAACACCATATCGCAAGGTAACGGATGGTAAAATTGATTTAATAAACATACCTACCTATTTATCTGCGGAAGAGGAAGAAGAGAAGTTAATTGCGCAAGCAAATATTCCAATTCTTGATGATGGAACGATAAGTGCAGATAAAGTTATTGCGCGAATGGAAGGTGATTTTCCATTAGTAGAGCCTAATAAGGTGCATTATACGGATGTTGCGCCAAATCAAATTTCATCGATATCGGCTTCGCTGATTCCATTCTTGGAACATGATGATGCAAACCGTGCATTGATGGGATCGAATATGATGCGTCAAGCAGTACCTTTATTGATAGCAGATTCACCGATTGTTGGGACTGGACTAGAAAGACAGGTCGCTTCAGATTCTCGTGTTTTAATCAATGCCGAAGGTGATGGTACGGTTGAATACGTTGATGCTCGTGAAATTACAATCAAATATGATCGTACCGCGAACGAACGTATGGTTAGTTTTGATAGTGATTCAAAAACGTATCAGCTAGTTAAATTTAGAAAAACAAATCAAAGTACTTCTATTAACCTGAAACCTATTGTAAGCAAGGGAGACCGTGTTCAAAAAGGTCAGGTGCTTTGTCAAGGATATGCCACTGAAAAAGGTGAACTGGCTTTGGGTAGAAATATGAAAGTAGCCTTTATGCCTTGGAAAGGGTATAATTTTGAGGATGCAATTGTTATTTCTGAAGAAGTAGTTCGTAACGATATTTTCACGTCAATTCATATTGATGAGTATTCTCTTGAAGTTCGTGACACGAAACTGGGTAATGAAGAGCTAACAAATGATATTCCAAATGTCTCTGAAGAGGCCACGAAAGACCTTGACGAAAACGGAATGATTCGCGTTGGTGCAGAAGTGAAGCCAGGGGATATTCTTATAGGAAAGATTACACCAAAAGGTGAAAGTGATCCAACTCCTGAAGAAAAACTGTTACGTGCTATTTTTGGAGACAAGGCTGGCGATGTAAAAGACGCTTCGTTAAAAGCATCTCCTTCTTTACATGGGGTCGTTATAAACAAGAAATTGTTTGCACGTGCCGTAAAAGATAAGCGCAAGAGAGCAAAAGACAAGGAGGATATCAATGCGCTTGAGGCAAAATACGATGCTAAGTTTGATGATCTGAAAGAAGTCTTAGTTGAAAAGATATTCACTATCGTTGGAGGTAAAACAGCACAAGGGGTAACAAATGACCTTGGTGAAGTTGTTTTTCCAAAGGGTAAGAAATTCACTTTAAAGATGCTACATGTAGTCGAAGACTATACGCATTTAATTGGAGGTGTTTGGACTACGGATGATGAAACCAATCTTTTGGTTGCAGATTTAATGCACAATTATAGAATCAAGGAAAACGATTTACAAGGGAACCTTCGTCGTGAGAAATTTACTATTTCTGTGGGTGATGAACTACCAGCTGGGATTTTAAAACTTGCTAAAATATATATTGCGAAGAAGCGTAAGCTTAAAGTTGGTGATAAAATGGCGGGACGTCACGGTAATAAGGGTATTGTTGCTCGAATCGTACGTCAGGAAGATATGCCATTTTTAGAAGACGGTACTCCTGTAGATATTGTACTGAATCCACTTGGTGTTCCATCTCGTATGAACATTGGACAGATTTATGAAACCGTTCTTGGATGGGCAGGTCAGAAATTAGATCGAAAGTATGCAACACCAATTTTTGATGGTGCAACAATAGATCAAATTAATGAAATTACTGATGAGGCTGGAATTCCAAGATTTGGACATACCTATTTATATGATGGAGGTACAGGACAACGTTTTGATCAACCAGCAACAGTAGGGGTGATCTATATGTTGAAACTTGGTCACATGGTTGATGACAAGATGCACTCGCGTTCCATAGGACCATATTCTTTAATAACGCAGCAACCATTGGGTGGAAAAGCTCAATTTGGGGGTCAACGTTTTGGAGAGATGGAAGTTTGGGCTCTTGAAGCATACGGTGCTTCTTCGACCTTACGTGAAATACTGACTGTGAAATCTGATGATGTAGTTGGACGTGCTAAAACTTACGAGGCAATCGTAAAAGGAGAAGCTATGCCGGAACCAGGACTACCAGAATCTTTCAACGTGTTAATGCACGAATTGAAAGGTCTAGGTCTGGATATTAGATTAGAAGAATAATGAAATCCCTGCGAAAGCAGGGATCTCAATGATTCTCTCTCGAGATCTTTATTTAAGATCTCATTCAAAAAATAATAAAAATTATTTTTCAGCATTATGGCAAGAAATAAAGAAAACACAGTAAAGAAATTTAATAAGATATCTATTGGTTTGGCTTCGCCTGAATCTATTTTGGCTGAGTCTCGTGGAGAAGTTCTTAAACCAGAAACTATTAATTACCGTACTCACAAACCTGAGCGTGATGGTCTTTTCTGTGAGCGTATTTTTGGTCCTGTAAAGGATTACGAATGTGCCTGTGGTAAGTATAAAAGAATTCGCTACAAAGGGATCGTTTGTGATCGCTGTGGAGTAGAAGTAACAGAAAAGAAAGTACGTCGTGATCGCGTAGGGCATATCAATTTGGTTGTTCCTGTTGCTCACATATGGTATTTCCGTAGTTTACCAAACAAAATAGGATACCTCTTAGGTCTTCCATCCAAGAAATTGGACATGATTATTTACTACGAACGTTATGTAGTAATCCAACCGGGTATCGCAAAGAGTGAAGAAGGTGAAGACCTTCATAAATTGGACTTCCTAACAGAAGAAGAATATATCACAATCTTAGAAACCATTCCACCGGAAAATCAATATTTAGATGATTCAGATCCTGAAAAATTCATCGCCAAGATGGGAGCTGAATGTCTAATAGATCTTTTAGATAGAATAGATTTGAATGGACTTTCATACGATCTAAGACATAAAGCAAATAACGAAACATCGAAACAACGTAAAACGGAGGCTTTAAAGCGACTGCAAGTTGTTGAGGCATTGCGTGACTCAAATAAGAATCGTGAGAACAAAGCGGCTTGGATGATTATGAAGGTAATTCCTATCATTCCACCAGAATTACGTCCTTTAGTTCCTCTTGATGGTGGTCGTTTTGCGACTTCAGATTTAAATGATTTATACAGACGTGTTATTATTCGTAACAACCGTTTGAAAAGATTGATGGAGATAAAAGCTCCTGAAGTAATATTACGTAATGAAAAACGTATGCTTCAAGAGTCTGTTGACTCCTTGTTTGATAATACTAGAAAATCGTCTGCAGTAAAAACAGATAGCAACCGTCCTTTGAAATCACTTTCAGATTCTTTGAAAGGAAAGCAAGGTCGATTCCGTCAAAACTTATTAGGGAAACGTGTTGATTATTCAGCTCGTTCTGTAATTGTCGTTGGGCCAGAATTGAAGTTGTTTGAATGTGGTATTCCGAAGGATATGGCAGCCGAACTTTACAAGCCTTTTGTAATTCGAAAGTTAATCGAAAGAGGAATTGTAAAGACCGTTAAATCTGCGAAGAAAATTATAGATAAGAAAGAGCCAGTGGTTTGGGATATATTGGAAAATGTTCTTAAAGGACATCCAGTTTTACTAAACCGTGCTCCTACATTACACCGTCTAGGAATTCAAGCATTCCAGCCAAAATTAATAGAAGGTAAAGCAATCCAATTACATCCATTAGTTTGTACTGCATTTAATGCGGATTTTGATGGAGATCAAATGGCTGTGCACCTTCCATTAGGTTCAGAAGCGATATTAGAAGCCCAATTATTAATGTTGGCTTCACACAATATATTAAACCCTGCAAACGGTTCTCCTGTTGCAGTACCTTCTCAAGATATGGTACTTGGTCTGTATTATATGACCAAACTTAGAAAATCAACTCCTGAAGTAAAAGTGATAGGCGAAGGTCTAACATTCTATTCTGCAGAAGAAGCTGTGATCGCTTATAACGAAAAGCAAGTTGATCTAAATGCTGAAATTAAAATCCGAACAAAAGATTTTAATGAGGCTGGTGAGTTGGTGTTTCAAATCATTACAACGACGCTTGGTAGAGTTATTTTTAACGAACAAGTTCCTGAGGCTGCTGGATACATTAATGAAGTATTGACTAAAAAATCACTTCGTGATATTATTGGTGGTATTTTAGCGAAGACCAGTGTGCCAGTAACCGCTGCTTTCTTGGACGAAATTAAAACCTTAGGGTATAAATTTGCATTCGAAGGTGGTTTGTCCTTTAGTTTAGGAGATATTATTATACCTCCTGAGAAGCAAGACATGATCGATAGTGCTAACAAACAAGTTGACGGTATTATCGCAAATTACAATATGGGGCTTATTACAAACAATGAGCGTTATAATCAAGTAATTGATATATGGACTGCTACCAATGCTGAGCTTACTGAGCTTTCGATGAAACGTATTCGAGAAGACCAGCAAGGGTTTAACTCAGTGTATATGATGCTAGATTCTGGTGCAAGGGGTAGTAAAGAGCAGATACGTCAATTGACCGGAATGCGTGGATTGATGGCAAAGCCTAAGAAATCAAACTCTGGAGGAGGCGAGATTATTGAGAATCCAATTCTTTCTAACTTTAAGGAAGGTTTATCAATTCTTGAATATTTTATCTCTACACACGGTGCGAGGAAAGGTCTTGCAGATACGGCGCTTAAAACGGCGGATGCTGGATACTTGACACGACGATTGGTAGATGTTTCACAGGATGTAATTATTAATATTGAAGACTGTGGTACTTTAAGAGGTATCGAGGTTGCAGCATTAAAGAAAAACGAAGAGGTAGTTGAAACCTTGTTTGATAGAATAGTAGGGCGTACCGCTTTGTATGATGTTGTGAATCCATTGACAAAAGAATTGTTGGTTGAAGCAGGAGATCATATTAATGAGGTGGTTGCTAAGAAAATAGAAGATTCGCCACTTGATAAAGTAGAAGTAAGATCTGCTCTTTCATGTGAAGCTAAGAAAGGTATTTGTTCTCAGTGCTACGGAAGAAATCTTGCTACCAATAAAATGGTACAAAGAGGAGAAGCCGTTGGTGTTGTTGCAGCACAGTCTATTGGTGAACCTGGAACTCAATTGACATTGCGTACCTTCCACGTGGGTGGTATTGCAGGGAATATTTCAGAAGAAAACAAACTATCTGTCCGATTTGATGGAAAGGCTGAAATTGAAGATCTTAAAACGGTTCAAGGTGAAGACAACGAAGGAAAGCCAATTGATATTGTTATCTCTAGGACTTCAGAAATTAAATTGGTTGATAAGAATACAGGAATTGTTCTTAGTACAAATAATATACCTTATGGTTCTTCCATATACGTAAAGGATGGTGCTAGTCTTTCTAAGGGAGATGTCGTTTGTTCTTGGGATCCATATAACGGTGTAATTATTTCTGAATTTGCTGGTAAGATTAAATATGAAAATATTGAACAGGGAATTACATATCAAGTTGAAATCGATGAACAAACTGGTTTCCAGGAGAAAGTAATATCAGAATCAAGAGATAAGAAGAAGATACCAACGCTACAAATTATAGGAAAGAAGGACGAGGTTATTAGATCGTACAACTTGCCTGTTGGAGCCCACTTAATGGTTGATGATGGTGATAAAATTAAAATTGGTAAGATTTTAGTAAAAATTCCACGTAAGTCTGCAAAATCTGGAGATATTACGGGAGGTCTCCCACGAGTAACAGAATTGTTTGAAGCACGTAACCCATCAAATCCTGCTGTTGTAAGTGAGATAGATGGTGTCATTTCTTTCGGAAAAATTAAACGTGGAAATCGTGAAATTATCGTAGAATCCAAATTAGGAGAATCGAAGAGATACTTGGTTAAATTATCGAACCAAATTCTTGTTCAGGAGAATGATTATGTTCGAGCGGGTATGCCGTTATCGGATGGATCAATTACTCCAGAAGATATTCTAAGAATTAAAGGACCTTCTGCTGTGCAGCAATACCTTGTGAATGAAGTTCAAGAGGTATACCGTCTTCAAGGTGTGAAGATTAATGATAAGCATTTTGAAGTAGTAGTGCGTCAAATGATGCGTAAGGTTCGAATTGAGGATTCCGGTGATACTACATTCTTAGAAAATCAATTGGCTCATAAAGATGATTTTATCGAAGAAAATGATAAAATTTTCGGAATGAAAGTGATTGTAAACGCTGGAGATTCAGAAACAATGAAGGAAGGTCAGATTATCTCTCCTCGTGAACTTCGAGACGAAAATTCGATTTTACGAAGAGCAGATATGACACTTATTGAAGGAAGAGATGCGATACCTGCAACGGCGACGCCAATATTGCAAGGAATAACGCGTGCATCACTTCAAACGAAATCGTTTATTTCTGCAGCTTCTTTCCAAGAAACAACAAAAGTGTTAAACGAAGCTGCGGTAAGTGGTAAAGTGGATACACTTGAAGGTCTTAAGGAAAATGTGATTGTAGGACATAGAATACCAGCAGGTACTGGTATGCGCAGATACGAATCGATTATTGTTGGATCCAAGGAAGAATTAGAAGATATGACCCGCGATAAGCAGGAAGTAAATTACAACTAGTTAACTAAAGAATTATTTGGACTCCGCTCACATAACAAATTAGCCCGAGCGGAGCCGAATGGTCTTAAGATATAAACAATATGGCAGATCAAAAAGATACAAAGAAGCCTCAAAAAGGTCAGATTAATATTGAGTTAGATGAGGCCGTAGCGCAAGGAATATACAGTAATTTGGCTATTATTAATCATTCTCAATCTGAGTTTGTGATAGACTACGTTGCTATAATGCCCGGTGTTCCTAAAAGTAAAGTGAAGTCAAGAATCATCTTGACACCCCAACATGCGAAGCGATTCTTAAAAGCATTAAATGAAAATGTGAATCGATTTGAAAATGCGCATGGTGAGATTAAAGACTACCAGCAACCAGCAATACCTATTAATTTCGGCCCAACTGGAGAAGCATAATAAAAAAAGCCCTGCAACTATTGCAGGGCTTTTTTTTATATATTAGATAGGTTTTTACAGATCATTACACCTAGATTTCAGTTTTAGTAGAAAAGACATTCTTACGGTCGTTTCAATTAACGTACTAAGATTCTTTTGTTTTCTCAAACTCACTTACAGAATGTAGTTTCACATTAGGGTATTTTGACTGTGTCATTTGTAAGGTAAACGAGGAATCTGCAAAAAAGACTAATTGCCCTCTTTTATCTTTTGCTAAGAACTTCGCTTTTACCCTTTTAAAATCAATAAACTCTGTGCTTTTAGGATCCATTGGTTCCACCCAACAAGCTTTAAACACATTTATGTTCTCGTATCTGCAAGTCGCGCCATACTCGTGCTCTAAGCGATATTGAATCACTTCAAATTGAAGGGCGCCAACAGTTCCTATTGCTTTCCTTCCGTTAAGCTCTAGCGTAAAAAGTTGGGCTACACCTTCGTCCATTAATTGGTCAATTCCTTTTTCGAGTTGCTTGCTTTTTAAGGGGTCGGCATTGTTTATGTACTTAAAATGCTCGGGGGAGAAGCTAGGTACCCCGCGATAATTCATAACTTCTCCTTGGGTTAGCGTGTCCCCAATCTTAAAGTTTCCGGTATCGTGGAGACCAACAATATCACCTGGATACGAAATATCAACAATTTGCTTTTTTTCTGCGAAGAAAGCATTAGGGCTAGAAAATTTTAAACGCTTGTTATGACGCACATGCAAATACGCCGTATTTCTTTTAAAGGTACCTGCAACAATCTTTACGAATGCCAAACGATCCCTATGCTTAGGGTCCATATTCGCATGAATTTTGAAAACAAAACCAGAGAAATCATCTTCGTTAGGTAGCACCAATCTTGTATCACTTTCTTTAGGACGGGGAGTCGGTGCTATTTCTATAAAGCAATCCAAAAGTTCTCTAACTCCAAAATTATTTAGAGCAGAGCCAAAAAACACAGGTTGTAATGTGCCATTAAGATATTCGTCCTGATTAAAATCAGGATATACTTCGTGTACTAACTCGAGTTCTTCTCTTAGCGTTATTGAAGCTGAATCCCCAATCAAATTTTCTAATTGAGTGCTGTCAAGATGCTCTATTTCAATGGTTTCTTCAATGTTTTTTCTACTATCGCCACTAAATAAGTTTACGTTTTTCTCCCAAACGTTGTAAATCCCTTTAAAATCATAACCCATTCCGATAGGAAAACTAAGGGGAGTTACTTTTAGGCTGAGTTTTTGTTCAATTTCATCTAGAAGTTCAAAAGCATCTTTCCCCTCACGATCTAACTTATTGATAAAAACAATCATGGGAATATTTCGCATTCTACAAACTTCCACAAGTTTAACTGTTTGTTCCTCGACCCCTTTAGCAACATCAATGACTACAATAACGCTATCTACTGCTGTTAAGGTTCGAAAGGTGTCTTCTGCAAAATCTTTGTGGCCTGGCGTATCGAGTATGTTTATTTTAATTCCCTTATAGTCAAAGGCTAATACTGAAGTCGCTACAGAGATACCTCTTTGTCTTTCGATTTCCATAAAATCACTTGTAGCGCCCTTCTTAATCTTGTTGCTTTTTACGGCACCTGCCTCTTGAATTGCACCGCCAAAAAGCAATAATTTCTCAGTTAAAGTTGTTTTTCCGGCATCCGGATGTGATATAATTCCGAAAGTTCTGCGTCTGTCTATTTCGTTTTGTAACGACATATAATACATAATTAACAGGCAAATATACGGCTAGTTTGTGGAATTTGAGCTGTCATTTTTGTTCTAAACTATATAAAAAAGTAGGTAAAAACGTACATTATTCAAGTGTTATTTACAACACTAATTGATTTTTAATCGTATATATTTGCTCTTTATCGATTATAATAAACAAAATGTAGTGTAAAATAGTGCTAGTTTGAGTAAAAAATTGATTTATATAGGAATTTAGTAAGATTATTAATTGATTCTTATACGAATCAATTAAGGCTATTATTCGCATCAAAACTCATAACGATAAGTAATTATTATAGTTGTATAGTCCTACATTCTTAATCGCTCTTAAATCTAACATAAAGTATGGCCGACCCAGTAATACGTAGTTATTTTTCCTACATTTTTATGATCAGAAATGGAGAAATTAGAGTTGTTTGTCGATTTAAATAACACTTGAGCTAATTAATAAAAATTGTAGGACTTAGAAAGCTTTTCCTACGTATATTTACATTGCAAAGAACAAGTAATGTTCTTTAGTGTATCTACATACGCAAAAATTAAAAATAAGAAAATAAACGGGATATGTATAAAATTATTTTATCATCTGCGAATAAAAGATTCAGAAACCTATGTACTGCTTTTATAGTTGTCTTTTCATCAACATTAGTTTTTGGAATAGGGTTAGAAACTGAATCTACATATAATTTTGGATTATTTTACCCGCATACAGAGACAGATTCACAAAATTCTGATGATGCTATAGTTTATGGCCCAATAACCGCAGAAGAAGCTGGGTACGTATATGAAGAGGAAACTATTGTTTCTGCCGCAGCTATAGAAAATTTTCCATCAGGTACACTCGTTGTTGCAATGGATAATGATCTACAGCAGTTTGACGGATATTTTAATGAATATGCCTACGGCTTAATCGTTCATTTGTTACACGCAGAAATACCGGTAAAATGGGCAATAAAGACAGGAAAATCTAAGGATGGTATTGATTTTACTGCGAATTCAAGACAGCTAAAGCCTACAGCAGGAACTGGGTCAAACCTAGATTATAAATCTGGACCTTTTATAATAAGTCCAGGGTATGAAACAGAGGCGATACAAATTATTGATGCCTACAATAATTCAACAGCTAATGGTAAAGAAGTAAAGGTTTATGAATTGCAAAGTGTTACTGACATAGAGATAAAAACTACATTATACCATAAGCCGAAGGTTGCCGTGTTAAATAATGGTGGCGATAGTAAACAACAAATCCACATCAACGTTCTAACTGGAGCTGGTTTGGTTCTTGGAACTCATTATGTGACAGATTTAGAGGCGTCAGATCTAACTAGTGGAGTCTGTATTACCCTTGCGACGGAGCCACATGCAGACGATGTACAAACGAATGATGTAGATGGCGTAAGATCATTTCTACAATCGGGAGGAAATTTTTTCGCCCAGTGTGCAGCAATACGTCGTTATGAAGGAGATGGAACGAATTCAAGATTAATCACGAATTCAGGTTTGGATGGTGAAGATGGAGGGTCTGGGGCTATCTCGTTTGAAAATCCATCTGATTTTATAATTCAAATTGAAGGAGGTATTGATGACCAGGGTGGGAGTATTCAAAGTTTTGAAATTGAAAATGGAAATACACAGGCAGGTTCAGACACCAAAAAATATGGTTACTTCTCCAACAATTACAACAAATTATATGGAGGAAAAATAGCGAATGTTACGACATCTCAGGGTGGATCTGTATTTTATTTGGGGGGGCATCAATATAAAAAAGATCAGAGCTTGGAGAAAACAAATGGAAGAAGAGTCTTATTGAACGCTATGCTCATTCCACCTACAAGACCGTCGAGTTGTGGTTTGGTAATACCCAACCCAAGCATAGCTCTTATTAAGACTGCCGATGTTACATTAGAT
>TARA_B110000503_G_scaffold75180_1_pt1 | contig 16483 bp, 14 predicted proteins | sample TARA_B110000503 | Tara Oceans TARA_B110000503 (sample SAMEA4397472) | marine metagenome | biome: Polar Biome; feature: [SRF] surface water layer (ENVO:00010504); material: water (ENVO:00002006), including particulate matter (ENVO:01000060) such as... | depth 5 m | reverse complement strand
GGATATCCTGAGTCTCGAATCATTCTGGCTCAGTGCGTGACTTATTTGGCCAGTTCGCACAAGAGCAATGCGAGCTATGAAGCCATTAATCAAGCGCAAGCGGCAGTTGCCAAGACCGGAGATTTGCCCGTACCAATGGCGCTGAGGAATGCGCCTACCCAATTCATGAAAAAGGAGGGTTATGGCAAAGGCTATCAATATGCCCATGCGCATGAAGGAAATTTTATAAATATGGAATTTCTTCCGGAAGGTATTGCTGGGACGAAGTTTTATGACCCAGGAATAAATCCTCGCGAGGAAGAGTTACGTAAGCAACTAAAGGGCAAATGGAAGGAGAAGTACGGTTATTAGCTTTATCATCAAGTTAAAATATGCTTGGACTTCGTCTTTCAAATAGGATATTATCTATCCTAAATCCGTTTTTATTGACGATTTTTTCTCTTAATCCAATGGCTCTTAATCCTGCGCTTACCGGCAATTATTGACTGATCAGATTGCTTTTGAAAACACCTGCAGTCAATGTACAGATGTTATTTTGTTCTCAGAATTCGATCACTTTTTGAAGCAGTATTTTACCTACTCCTTTGCCTTGACTAGCCGGCGAAATGTAAATACTGATTTCAGCAACGACTTGATAAACGCACTGATCAGATACCGGAGTAGGGCTATCCAGCCAATCACTTGATGGCCAACTTCAGCGACCCAGCGACTATGTGGTAAATGTGATAGGTCCCATTGGACCCATTGCGGCGGGACAGTTTCAAAAGTGGCATTGCCTGACGCAATACCTGCCACATATATTTGTGAAACGGCAGACCAGTCATTATCTTGAAGTTCGCTAATCTTGAAGTTCATGTAGATTTGCTTAAAATAGCCTTACGAATTTAAATCTGAAATTATCCAATGCAACAACTCATAGGCCCTTTTTCTCAAATTTTGACTTTTGGACAAACGCCCGTCAAAGGGCCACTCAGTACTGAGCAAATAAATATTATCCATCAAGGGGCTGTTCTTTTTGAAGACGGAATAATTTTGAAGGTGGGTAATTTTGAAGAACTTAGCAAATCACCCATCGCAGTTCATGAAATTCAGGGGGATCATGTATTGTTGCCCGGATTAATCGATTGTCACACCCACATGGTCTGGTCTGGCTCCCGGGCGGCTGATTTTGAGCGGCGAAACAGTGGCTACACTTATCAACAAATCTTAGCAGAAGGGGGGGGTATTTTAGATACTGTTGGCTGGGTAAGGAAATCAAGTGCTGAAAATTTAAAAATGTTACTTCAGGGTAGGGTCAATCGCCATCTGGAAGATGGGATTACAACCATAGAGGTTAAGAGTGGTTACGGGTTGGACGAGGCAAATGAGCTTAAAATGCTTGAGGTCATTCACCAAGTGAATGTTGATACAAAGGCAGACCTAGTCTCGACTTTTTTGGGTGCACACGTTTGCCCCAAAGAATTTCATAAGAAAGAATATCTCCATTATTTATTAAATGAGGTGGCACCCAAGGCAAAACAATGGACGCACCGTGCGGACGCATTTGTAGAGGCAGAAGCTTTCTCAGTAGCATTGGCACGACCATACCTGGAGGAATTGATCAAAATGGGGTTCGAGCTGACCTTGCATGCAGATCAATTTTCAAGGGGAGGATCCGTTTTGGCAGTAGACCTTAACGCGCGTAGTGCGGATCATTTAGAAGCAACTACAACGGAGGATATGTTACATCTTGCACAGTCCAATACGGTAGCCGTGGCCCTCCCTGGGGCATCCCTTGGATTGGGTATGCCTTTTACGCCGGCTAGAAAATTACTAGACGCAGGTGCCATATTGGCAATAGCGACTGATTGGAATCCAGGATCTGCCCCCGGAGGAGATTTAGTTGGACAATCTTCCATATTGGCTGCCAGAGAGAAGCTGACAGCAGCGGAAGCTCTTTCGGCTATCACTTTTCGGGCAGCTTTGGCATTGGGAGTTACCGATCGAGGAAGACTGATTCCAGGAAATCTTATGGATGCCGCCGCCTTCCCAACCCATGATTTTAGAGAGATACTCTATCAACAGGGGCACTTGAAGCCCGATTTGGTTTGGAAAAAGGGAGCATTATTGTCATCAAATGGCGTTAATACTAAGTCCAATTTTAAATTCTAATTAAACCCTTTATCAACTTGGGCTTTTATTTCTGTGTGAAAGTTCTATTTTTGTCTAAGTCCTAAACCCTTTATAATGCAAGCACTAAATGATTTTCTCGCACTAATTGATAGCTATATTGGAGGTGCATTCTGGTTTCCATACGTACTGATCGGTACTGGATTGTTTTTTACTATTTATTTGAAATTCCCTCAGATAAGGTATTTTGGCTTTGCTGTTAAAGTCGTAAAAGGCAAGTTTGAGCGTTCTGGGGATGAGGGAGATACGTCCCATTTTCAGGCGTTGACGACGGCACTCTCTGGCACGGTAGGAACAGGAAATATATCAGGGGTGGCATTGGCGGTTCATATGGGTGGACCCGCCGCACTTTTCTGGATGCTAGTGACCGCTGCAGTAGGTATGTGTACCAAGTTCGTGGAGGTGACCTTGTCGCATAAATATCGGGAAAAAGCGGCAGATGGCACCATGTCAGGTGGTCCGATGTATTTTATGAAAAATAAAATGAAAATGCCCTGGCTAGCAGGAATTTTTGCCGTGGCTACGGTGCTCTCCTCCTTTGGAACAGGAAGTTTGCCTCAAATCAACAGTATTTCCAACGCGATGCAATCCACTTTTGGCATAGATCTGTGGATCACAGGATTGATTTTGTCCATACTTTTGGCCTTTGTGGTGGTTGGAGGAATAAAAAGAATTGCTTCGGTTACCGAGAAATTGGTCCCTTCGATGGCCCTAGTTTATTTCATTGGTGCCATTGCGGTTATTTTATATAATATTGAAAATATTTTACCCTCTTTTCTTTCTATTTTTCAGGAAGTATTTAGTCCTACCGCTGCAACTGGAGGTTTTTTAGGTGCTTCTATTGCATTTGCGTTAAACAAAGGTGTTGCTAGAGGCTTATTTTCAAATGAAGCGGGACAAGGAAGCGCACCGATTGCACATGCGTCTGCCAAAGGACACGAGCCAGTATCCGAAGGGATGGTAGCTATTTTAGAGCCTTTCATAGATACCATCGTCATCTGTACGTTAACTGGCTTGGTGTTACTATCTTCTGGTGTTTGGAACGAGAAGCATGAAAATCAGTTTCAAAATACGGATCTTGAAATTATTCAAGGTAGCTATGAAGATGATTCTAAGGAAGGCGTAGCTGCGCTATATGGGCATGTTTCGGGAAGTGCTTCTCTGCCTTTATTTAATGGAGCGCTTCAGGTAATTGATGGAGCGATACAGAATGCAGTGGTCATTATACATGCCCGCTCTCTAGCAGAAGAAGTGAGCGTCCATCAAGATGGAAATCTCTTAAATGGGACAGTAGCTGTTGTAAACGGTAAACCACAAGACGGCTCAGTGGCCTTTATTGGAAAATCATTGGTTCATAGTGCACCACTTACGGCCCTCGCCTTTCAAAGAAGTTATTTTGGGGAATACGGGAAATATATCGTATCCATAGGCTTATTGTTATTTGCCTTTAGCACCGCCATTTCGTGGTCTTATTATGGAGATAGGGCTATGATTTACTTATTTGGGGCGGGTAGTGTGATTTACTTCCGCATCGTCTATGTTATTGCTTTTTTCCTTGCGGCCTTCATTGATACGACGATTATTTGGACCCTTTCTGGTATCACGATTGCGCTTATGACATTGCCAAATCTTTTTGGCTTGCTTTATTTAAGAAAAGATATTAAATCCTCTATTGACAAGTTTTGGATTGACTTTAAAGAGGAGTGGCCAGACGAGAAAATTCCTAAATAGGTCATTATTTATCTTCTTAAATCAATTCCTTCACAATCATTGGCTAATGAAGCTTAATTCAGAAGTGAAGGAGGTCGACCTAATAGCGAATTTTTATCAAGCCTATTAGTAGTACCTCTCGTGAGATTTCACTCCAGAATAAACAAGCTTGTGAGAACTTTGAATGGGTCGGCGAAAGTTTTAAATTCAAAGTTACATTTGGCCGTTTGCATAATTTAACCAGGCCTGAATCTAAATTTATTGTTTTTTTCGTTAAGTATAGCTAACTTTTATCTCGTTCAAGATTCTTATCATTTAGCATTATTATTAATGTATAGACATGAATCTTGTGGCATTTTTAATTTTCACTAAAATAAACTTCGTTAGATATGAGTTATGCAAAGCCAAAATTTAAAGAAAAATACGGAAACTTCATCAACGGGGCGTTCGTAGCACCTGTTGGAGGTACGTATTTTGACAATCATTCACCTGTTGATAATTCACTGATTGCTCAATATCCTCGTTCCAATAATAATGACATCGATAATGCTGTTGCGGCTGCCAACGCTGCCAAAGATGCTTGGGGGAATACTTCTGTCACTGAACGTGCCGCCTTGTTAAATAAAGTCGCTGATCTGATCGAAGCCAATCTGGAAGAATTTGCATTGGTGGAGACGTGCGACAATGGCAAGCCCATAAGAGAAACACTTAATGCAGACATTCCATTGGCAATTGACCATTGGCGATATTTTGCAGCGGTTATTAGGGCAGAAGAAGGTTCTGCAACTGAATTGGATGCGAATACACTTTCGATGAATATTAAAGAGCCTCTTGGGGTGGTAGCACAAATTATTCCGTGGAATTTTCCACTTTTGATGCTATCATGGAAATTACCCCCGGCCTTGGCAGCAGGAAATTGTGTGATCTTAAAGCCAGCCGAACAAACACCTTCTACAGCGACCTTGTTGATGGAAAAGATAGGTCATTTATTTCCTCCAGGGGTCATTAATGTAGTCCATGGATTTGGTCCAGAGGCTGGAAAACCATTGGCATCTCATTCAGGTATTGACAAGGTGGCCTTTACCGGGGAAACGACGACAGGTCAGTTGATCATGCAGTACGCATCTAAAAACATCAATCCTGTGACGATGGAGTTAGGGGGTAAATCTCCTAATATTTTCTTCAACTCTGTTATGGATCAAGATGACGCATTTTTGGATAAAGCGATTGAAGGTGCGGTGTTATTTGCTTTTAATCAAGGTGAAGTTTGTACTTGTCCTTCTAGACTCTTGATTCAAGAGGATATTTATGACGCTTTTCTAGCAAGGGTTATCGAGAGAACCAACGCAATTGTGCAAGCCAATCCTTATGATACTAGCACCATGTTGGGAGCTCAGGCGTCCAATGATCAGTATGAAAAAATTCTTTCCTACATAAATATTGGCAAAGAAGAGGGTGCTAAAGTGCTGACAGGTGGTAATGCTTGTAAATTAGACGGAGATTTAGCCAATGGATTTTATATTCAACCAACTATTTTAGAGGGTCATAACAAAATGCGTATTTTTCAAGAAGAAATTTTCGGACCCGTGTTGGCGGTAACTAAATTTAAAGATGAGGCTGAAGCCATTGCTATGGCAAACGACACACTCTACGGTTTAGGTGCGGGTGTTTGGACCAGAGACGCCCATCAATTGTATCAAATTCCTAGGGCCATTAAGGCAGGTAGGGTTTGGGTCAATTGCTATCATGCGTATCCTGCTCACGCGCCATTTGGAGGTTACAAAAAGTCTGGATTTGGTAGGGAAACACATCTAATGATGATGAATCATTATCGACAAACTAAAAATATGCTTATTTCCTATGATAAAAATAAATTAGGTTTCTTTTAATAAGTCGAAGTTATAAATCAGAAAGATTGGCGGCTTTTACCGCCAATCTTTTTATTATTAAATCCTGCATATGAAATACGAAAGAGTAGCGATTACCGAAAAAGCCATAGAAGTTTTAAATCAACTTAAGTCTGCCCATGGTAATTTGATTTTTCACCAAAGTGGCGGCTGCTGTGATGGTTCATCACCTATGATTTTGGAAGAAGCGGATATGTATCTCGATGATAGTGATATTTTATTGGGCCAATTGGATGGGGTCAATTATTACATGAACCAAGACCAATTTGCTTATTGGAAACATACGCATTTGACTGTGGACATTACCCCGGGAAGGGGCTCTAGCTTTTCACTAGAAATTCCCCTTGGTCTCCGATTTATTATTCACTCTAGATTATTGACAGAGGAGGAAAATAGCGTACTTAATAAATAATCCAAGAGCCCTTCATTTGATTATTTTATTGGCTTAAGAGCGTCAATTATTCAGGATTTTCTTCAGTCTTTCCCAAGATTTATTGCGAGCGGCTATGTTCTCAGGACTGCCGTTGGGATCATCACCAGCGCGCATATAAGCGTGACCAGCTCCTTCGTAAATTTCATAGTCAAATGATTTTTTATATTTTCGCATAGATTCTTCAGAGGCAGGAATGGTTGCATTGACGCGTTCATCGGCACCGCCATAAAATCCATAAACGGGTGTTTTTATATTTTGATAGCTTGTTTCATCACTGGGACCGGTACCATAAAACACCAAAGCTGCGGCTAAGTGCTCTTGCTGACTTGCATATTGAAAGGTTTGACCCCCCCCCCAACAAAAGCCCATTAGCGCGACTTTCCCATTGCTGGATGGAATACTTTTTGCGTAGTTAAAGGCGGCTTCTAGGTCTTGGGTTACCTTTTCTGGATTCAATGAATAAATTGAATTTCGTGCCTCATCTGTATTGGGATAATCACTGGTTTTCTCATATTCAGGATTTGCACCTGAGATCAGATCGGGTGCTACGACGATATAACCTGCCTCCGAAAGTTGATCAGCCATCGATCGCGCCCATTCATTTAGTCCTCGATTTTCATGGATTAATAATATGGTGGTTGCTTTTTGACTCGACTCTGGATAGGTTACGAAGCAATGTAAATTTCTGCCATTTGAAAGTAATTTGATCCACTCGTGATGACGAGGGGAATTTTCCAATTGTTTTATGGCATAATCTTGTGCAACCGACTTGGCGCCCACAAATAGTAGGACATATATAAGAAGCGATTTAATTTTCATGATAGTCAATGGTTTTATCTATTAAAGGGATTCGTAGTATTGCTGCAATGTTCTTGAATTGATCAAAAATATATTTTTGATCCTCAAATCGAATCAATTCAATTGTTTCGGATGAGGATAATTTCAGAAAAGCGATATAGGAATGAAACGTGCGTTTGTAAGCCTGCCCAGACCAAGAATTCATATTTTGACCCATTTTTATATTTTTGATAAAGATACAATCTAGTTCCTTGTAGTATCTTGGCTTACCAATTTTTCTCCCTAATACCCCGACATATAACCAGATTTTATTTTTAGAAGGAGTAATTAGAATATGGTGACGAGTCGTCCAAATTAAGAGAAGGATCAAGGCAAAAAACATCAATCCAACGAGGCCCATTGGATTTGGTAGGTGCTGCGTAAATGGTAAGGACAGTAAGCATACTAAAAGGGTCGTGACTACGCGAAAAGGTAGCGGTAAGAGCAGTTCTTTTGAAAGGCTAATAATATTTTCTTTTGCGAGGATCATTCCAATCTACAAAGTACATTAATTACCCGAAAAATATTGAAGTATTAACGAACTATTCTGAGTTATCTTGGGTATTCAAGGTGAATAATTGCTAATTTGCTCTTATGGAAATATCTGGATTTGGTACAGTACTGCTTTTTATTTTGGGTGGATTGTTCTTTATTATAGTTGCCTTATTCATGGGTAAATTATTGAGGCCCAATCACCCAAATGAAGAAAAAATGACTACTTATGAGTCAGGAGAAGAGCCAGTCAACAACGCTTGGGGCGCTTTCAATGTGCGATTTTATGTAATTGCGCTCATTTTTATTTTGTTTGAAGTTGAATTGGTATTCTTATTCCCTTGGGCGATCGTATTTGCCGATGCTGATCTTATTACTACTACAGAAGGCCTCTGGGGATGGTTTGCATTGATTGAGACCATTATTTTTGTGCTAATTTTAGTGCTGGGATTGGCCTACGTTTGGGCCAATGGTATGTTGGAATGGGAGCGGCCAGTTATTGAAAAGAATACTTTTGTCTCCCAAGTGCCTCAAAAGTTTTATACGCGACTAAATGATAAATATTCATGATGGAGTCAATTGATCAACAGCAAGGTCAGGGAGGTATGATCGTTTCTAATATTGATGATTTGATCAATTGGGCCAGATTGTCTAGTCTTTGGCCTATGGGATTTGGCTTGGCGTGTTGTGCTATTGAAATGATGGGTTCAATGGCAAGTGGCTATGACATGGATAGATTAGGGGTGTTCCCAAGGCCTTCTCCACGTCAATCAGATGTCATGATTGTTGCGGGTACGGTCACTTTTAAAATGGCCGACCGGATTAGAAGATTATATGAGCAGATGGCAGAGCCTAGATATGTGATTTCTATGGGTTCTTGTGCCAATTGTGGAGGGCCCTATTGGGAGCACGGCTACCATGTGGTCAAGGGTGTTGATCGAATCATCCCGGTGGATGTCTATGTACCCGGATGCCCGCCTCGACCTGAGGCCTTAATTGGTGGATTTATGAAGCTTCAAGACAAGATCAGAGGAGAGTCTTTGTTAAGGCCCAAAGCCTTAGAAATATTAATGGCCAAAGCGGTCGATTTAAAAGCATGAAAACCGAAGAAATTTTAGCATTATTAATTAAAGAATCACCCGAAGGAATTTTTGAATTGCAGCAAGAGGATGATCCGGTATCTATTATTGTTCCTAAAGAAATACTTTATGAGGTGTTGATACTATTGCGGGATCATGAGCTTCTTTATTTTGATATGCTTTCTTGCCTCACGGGTATTGATAATGGTCCAGAACTAAATACGATGGAACTGATCTACAATTTGTATTCAATTCCCTTTGAAATGCCTCTTATGATCAAAACGCGAATAGATAGACTGGAGGGACTGGCTCCTAGTGTGTCAGTCATTTGGAGGACAGCGGACTGGCACGAGCGAGAAATCTATGATTTGCTAGGGATTCGATTTGACGGTCATCCTGATATGAGAAGAATTTTATTACCGAGCGACTGGGAAGGCCATCCCCTTAGAAAGGATGCGCCATTGCAAGAACGCTATCATGGAATCAAAGTAGCCTATTAATTCTCTTTTGGACATACAATACACATATCATCCCGATCATTTGAGAAATTCAGAACCTACCAAGACGGCAGTGGAAAGTCTGAAAAGGGGAGAAATGATTTTTAATATTGGACCTCAGCATCCTTCGACCCATGGTGTTTTGAGGTTGGAAGTCATTACTGATGGGGAAATTGTGAAAGAGGTGATCCCTCATATTGGTTATTTACATCGATGTTTTGAAAAACATGCAGAGTCAATGCCTTTTAATCAAATCATTCCCTACGTGGATCGAATGGATTATTTGGCTGCAATGAATTCTGAACATGCTTATGCCATGGGCATAGAGCGAATACTTGGTATTACAGATAAAATACCCAAACGAGTAGAATATATTCGTGTCCTAGTGGCCGAACTCAATCGAATTGCCTCTCATTTTGTAGCCATTGGTACCTATGGATTGGATCTTGGTGCTTTTACCCCTTTTTTATGGGTAATGAGAGATCGGGAACACATTCTGCGCCTGTTGGAGTGGACCTGTGGTGCCAGAATGCTATATAATTATATTTGGATCGGTGGATTATACTATGATCTTCCTTTGAATTTTGAGGATCGGTGTATCGAATTTAGTGCCTATTTGAAGCCAAAACTTAATCATTTAGAGTCCTTGTTATTGACCAATAAGATATTCATTGAACGTACGGCTAAGGTGGGGACGTTGCCTTTAGATTTGGCGATCAATTATGGAGTGACAGGACCGATGCTCAGAGCAAGTGGACTAAAATATGACCTTCGAAAAGTGGATGCGTATAGTGTATACCCAGCATTGGATTTTAATATTCCTGTGGGTTCAGGTATGATGGGCGAAACTGGAGATTGTTGGGACCGTGCCTATGTGAGAATGCAGGAATGTAGGGAGTCATTGAAACTAATAGATCAATGCTTGGAGCGATTAACTACTGACGAAAAGAGAAGCCGAGACTTTGATCCAAGGGCGTTAGTTCCCAAGAAAATAAGGCCTAAGGCCGGTGATTTTTACGTAAGAGCCGAAAATCCAAAAGGAGAACTCGGATTTTTCTTTCGCACAGATGGTCGTTCGGATGTCCCTGTTCGGTGTAAGGCCAGGGGTTGTTCATTTGTGAATCTATCCGTACTCCCTGAGATCAGCAAAGGCGTGATGCTTTCCGATCTTATTGCCATTGTGGGTTCTTTAGATTTGGTTTTAGGAGAGGTAGATAGATAATAGTGTTTCTGAAGTTTCCCAGAAACACTATTATCTATACCAATGGGTTCCTTGACGATTTAGTCTATCGCTCGGATAATAAATTCAACTCTTCTATTACGGGCCCTGTTTTCAGCTGAAATGTTGGGCACTAGCGGTTGTGATTTCCCATAACCTTTCGCAATTAATTGATCCTCATTCACCCCTTCGTTTATCAAGTAAGTCATTAAGTAATTTGCCCGCTTTTCTGATAATTTTAAATTGTACGAAGAGGCACCCACGTCATCCGTGTGTCCAGAGATTTCCATCTTAATATTCTCATTTTGACGAAGCAAGTCAACTATAAAAGCAAGTTTCGAAATCAGATCCGTTGATATTTCAAAAGAACCAAATTCAAGTAATAACTCAAAATCATTAATTCTTTTGTTCATTATGATTTTCGTCAAAACAATGCGCTCATTGACCTTTGTTTCATCACTAGAAACATTGATACTTCCTTGTTTGAAGAAGTATTCTCGCGCTTTAACTTTGTATGTATACATTTTATCAACGTCAACAGGTGTTTGGTAAGAGCCTGAGGAGACGGTTCCATTGAACATTACTTCATTCTCATTATCATCCGTTAACGTCAGTATACCGTCTGTAATGGCCTCGCCCTCTGTAGAGACGATCTCCAATGATAAATCAGCTTTGATGTCAATTGGTAAAAGTTCAACGTTTTTGTAGATACGGGTTTCTTTGATTGAATCACTAATATTAATTGGTCCAGCAACAACAATAAAGCCTTCTTTTTCTACTCGTAATTGATAGGTAGTATCACTGACGATGCCAAAGGTATAAGCACCAAACATTTCATTCACTCGTTCATCATTGATGTAAACATTTGCAGTGGTGGTATCTGTGCCTACTATTGGATAGATGTAGAGCATTCCTTTATAAGGTGCAACTTCTTGGATGTTTACTTCCTTGCTTGGCTTTACTTTCTTGATATGTTTTGGACCACTTCCGAATACTAGATTAATACCGGCCTGTCCTTGTATCCAATCTAGGTTATAGACACTATATCCAAACATTTTATCCAAACCGGCATAAAACTGAACAAAACCAGCCGTTGCTGAAATAGCCATACCCATATTTAAACCTTGCTGTGGTAGCTTAGTTACTGAAGTCGATAAAATAAATTTAGGACCAAATCTTCGGTTGATACCTATACCGTATCCTGATCTAAATTCGCCTTGAATTACTCGAGCATTCATTGTTGCAATAATGTCTGTCTTTTCGTCCCAAGGGCTGTAAATAAGACTTCCTATAATACGGGTTGGAAGATTTTGACGATAACTATCATTGAGGATTTCGTAGTCAATATTGTTATCAAAAGTGTCAGCCAACACATTGTCTAAATTATCATCTAATAGGTCAAAGAATGGTATAGTAAAACCCGAATTATCTCCCCTGAAGGTGGTATTGAGGCTAAAAGTGGAGACATTTTCTGTCCAATTAATAGAACCCAAGTCATTAATTGCCAAAGCCACGGTGAAGTTTGAATCTATTTTATATTCTACTCCTAAATCCACGGCAAACCCTTTATTTCCAGAAAAGGCGAGGGTCATGTAATCAGCGTTATCAATTAGATCATCAACATAAGCCGTTGAGACGCCATCATTATCATCAAGATTGACTAATCCAGCACTTCGGATTAACATGTTTTGATAACCAATCTCTATTTCATAACTATCAGCGGCACCCTTGGTTAAAACTGAAAGTTCTGTATTATTAGGGGTGCTAAAATTCTGAAGACCATTAAGTAGCTTCAAGCGAAGACCTAATTTCAAATTGGACTTTGGAAGGGTATAGGCTAGTCCAATACCCCGTTCAATATAGCTGTTTAAATTTGCGCCAAACGGCATTTTTTGTTCTTGATCTAAGAAAGCGCCATTACCTCTCCAAAGAAGGTCAATAAGGCTTTCTGGGTAAGTGAAGTTGAGGTTATTTTTGACAGCTACGAATAAATCGATACCTAATCCGGTTGAATCTGGTTCATTCCTTGGTCCAAATTGATATCCTATATGAAATAAATTCAGGGATATATCACCTGTCAGACTGTTAGTTATTCCTAAGTTATCAACAAACCTATCGGCATCTATAAGTATATCTCCGTCGTCCTGTTTCGTGAATAAGTCATTGTAGGAAAATTTATTATTAAGATAGACGTTGTACCCAGGCCCAGGGAGTTTCAAGAAAAACTTGCCTTCAGGAAAGAATGCTGGGTTGTAATCTGTACTCTGCATGGTAGCATTGCCCAAGTGATAAAAGGACGTCCCATACTGCGCGAAACTTGAAAAGGCGAGCAGTAGAAGTGCGGTAGTTAAAAAATGGCTTTTCATGGTCAATTTTTTTATCAGTTTGTAACTTTTATTGAGATAGTGATATCCAAAGTATATGTATTTTTCAGTTGGGCAAAAACCCCACTTCCAGTATCACTGTCAGGCGTGTTTAAAGTCAACAATAGTTCAATCGTTTGTGTAGTCTTTAGTGCCTCTATACCCTCTGCGCTTAGCACAATTTCAGATTGAGCAAGACCAGGACTGATATTGTCTCCGTCAGCGTCTAGTATTGCTGATGCAATCAACTGAGCGTCAATTATGGTATGAATAACCGCACTGTCGACATCTAGAAAATTAATAGATACGTTTGCGTCTAGAGGAAGGTCATTCTCTGAAACCAGATTAAGGGCAATAGCGGGTATACTTTGATTATTATCTTCTAGATCATTTATTAAATTAGTGATGTCATTTTTGTTGTTAAATTCGATCTCTCGCGTCGTACCAATGTTTGTCAATCGCAATTCAAGTGGCATATTCATGATCACATCATAGTTGATTTTAGCACCTGCATTTAAGCCATAGATAGAACTCCATTTTGTAATTGCTATAGCCCATGCGACGTTACCATCAGGGTCTGTATATGTATTTGGGTCTATATTGTCAATGTTAGTCCCTACAAAGAGTGTATCAAATAATTTATAGGTGGGGCTACTATGTGTAAAGGTAGTTTGGTCGGATACATATTGATCCATGCCCTCTTCGATCTTCCCTGTACTGGTATTGAAGACTTTTTGCAAATCAGATTCTTGAGTGACAAACCCATCGTCATTTTGGTCAGTGCCCAGGGCAACTTCAACAATTTCATTTGCTGTGGCTACATAAATCGGGATGATAACTTCAGTATCAAGTTGAGTTGTGTTATAAATTTCACTGGGTGGGTCTGCTGGTGACCATGAAGACGAATCTAACTCATAAAATATCGTATCAAAGTCAGAGGTAATTGGATTGAACACTAAGTCATCGATTCCTACAATATAAGGCCCTAAGGTATCAACTCGGAAGTAGTATAGCGTATCTTCTGCATATGGAAAAGCCAATAGCCCGATTTCTAACGTCAGACTGTCAGGCCCCATGGCCAATAGATCTTCGAAATTTGTATTTTCTGCGTTGATGGAGATAGTAGTTTCAACCGGTGCGGTATTCATTCGAGTGGGGGCTCCGATTGCCTGCATAGTGTCTCCTATATTATTAAATAGCAATATTTTAGATTCTGTTAGATTACCATTTTCGTCATACTTGCTCGCCTTGAATTCTTTGATGATGAGGGAAGAGGGAATTTGTAAACTATTTTCAAAATAGAAGGACAATTCAGGGTTTTCAATTTCAAAAGTACCATCTCCTAAATTATCAAAAAAATCAATGGCAAAGGACACAGGTGCCACTTCTACCGTTTGAGCCAATTCTACATCAAAATCAAGATCAGGCTGTTCTTCCAAAATATCATCAATGATTAAACTATCGGGCTCGTTAAAGCTGATGGAAATCAAGCCATCGCTCGCCACAGTATATTCTAGTGTTTCATCAAGGTTATTTAACAGGGAATCTACTGTAAAACTGACCGTGCCTATCGGCAGGGCCAATATGCCATCATAATCGGGCGCTATAAAATCAGCATTGTCGAGCTCATCTGTGAGTTTGTCCACGTCACAGCTAATAGCTACTATTAAGGGTAACATGAGTGGCAGAAGGTATTTTTTCATAGTTGATAATTGCATTTATTAACTTTTTTTATTGCTAGTTAGTAGTATATATCTTGTGGTTTATTCATCGATTAAAACGTATTATACGATAGCTATTTACATTGATTTAGATCTTTTTAAATTCGAGAATAAAAGTAAATTATGGTCATAGTTCAAAGAGATAGGAAATTATTTTATTTCTTTTACGATAAATTCTACTCTTCTATTTTTACGCCTGTTTTCGTCAGAGTTATTTGGGGCAATGGGTTGGGACTCTCCATAACCTTTGGTGATGAGCATACGCTCGGGAATCTTTTGATCAGTAAAATATTTTAAAACGGCAATTGCCCTTGCCTCGGACAGTTTCATATTGCTTGCAGCACTGCCCACATCATCGGTATGGGCCGATATTTCTACTAATATGTTGTTCCGAGCGATTACCTTTATCACGTTGTTTAATTCTATTTTATCATCATCCGTCAATTCGGCAGAAGAAGTTTCAAAGGAAATACTATTAAAGGCCAATTTGTCGCCTAATTCAAATTTTAGTTTCTCGGGAATTAGTTCAAAAGTTTCGTAGAGATCATTTACTGTGATGTTATGATCTATCTTAATCGTTTTTTTAACTGTTTTAATACCTTCTTTTTCAATTCGAATAGCATAGGAACTATCTGCTTTGACAGTAAAATAACCTTTTTCACTATCAATCAGGCGATCGTTTACATAAATGTTTGCAACAATGGTATCATTGCCGATGAGTGTATAAAAGTGTTGCTTGATTTTGAATTTTTCTAAAATAATGTCCCTTGTTATGAGGTCATATTCGTCTTTCTCCCTTAAGTCATAGATCAGCGTTTGAGGGACATAATTTTCAGGAGAAATTTTGAGGTTATAAAGAGAGCCTGTTTTTAAGACAATCGTGAAATTCCCGTCATAGGCATTGCTTTTAAGACCACTAGTGCCCATTGAAACACCATCCTTAACAACATCTATTTGAACCTCCATTGGTAGATTAGAATCAGCATCTTTGACTACTCCTTGGATATTCACTACTTTTTTGGGTTGCAAATCTTTTGGGATAGGTATTTGATAAATATCATGACTACTCCCTAGATTTCTGTTGAAATACATTACTTCACCACTAGAAGGAATCGTTCCGTAGAGGTCATCTATGTCTGTATTTATAAAGTCTAATGCAACAGGTTCGCTCCAAGCGCCATCGGCTTGCTGTCTAGATTGGTAAATATCATAATTATCTGAATCCCCTCTAATCGCAGCAAAGACCAAAGTTTCGTTGTCAGACATGATCCGAGGGCAATTTTCGCATCCCTGCGAAATAGGGCTGGGCAAGGGTTGAGCGGGTGTCCATTGGCCTTCGTCATCTTTTTCAGATAAATAAAGTTGATAGCAAAATTTACCTTTGTAGCTAGATTTTATGGATCTCATGAAGTAGATTTTAGATCCATCAGCAGAAATACTTGGGAATCCTTCATACCCTTCAGAATTGATATTGGGGCCAGCATTTTTTGGATTACTCCATGAATCGCCTTCTTTTTCGAGATACCAAATATCTTCTATTCCATAGGTACCAGGATAAGAAGCGAAAAAGTAAATATAATTCCCATCATAAGATAGGCTAGAGCCGGCTATAAGAATGTCATCGTTACCAAAATTTCTAATACTTTCTATCACTTCTGATTGAGACCAAATACCATTTTGATCCCTGTGTGCCATGTGTAATTCATAATTTCCCTCTTTGCTAGATTGATAGATCATTGTATTGCCATCTGCACTGATAGAAGGAGCGTATTCCACCTCATTTGAATTGATCGTTGGACCCAAATTCTGAATTCCACTCCCATCTTGGGAATAGGCAACAAATGACCAAAGTGAAATGGCAACTAAGGAGCAAATTTTAGAAAAGGAAGACATGGTGACTCGTGGTTAGTTGGTGATAAATATGTTAAAAAAATTTAAGCTTAAAGTTAGTTTTTTTTTGGACAACAAGTAAAACTATCCGGATTATTGACCAAACCCGAAGGGTAAGAGGTCAATTTGCAGCGAAACGAGTACAACAATGAGTAAAACATAAGAT
>TARA_B110000503_G_scaffold31681_1_pt1 | contig 16501 bp, 18 predicted proteins | sample TARA_B110000503 | Tara Oceans TARA_B110000503 (sample SAMEA4397472) | marine metagenome | biome: Polar Biome; feature: [SRF] surface water layer (ENVO:00010504); material: water (ENVO:00002006), including particulate matter (ENVO:01000060) such as... | depth 5 m | reverse complement strand
GAGTTTAATGCAAGTGGATACAAAGCAAAACATATAGACGGAAACACACCTAAGAATGAGCGAGAGGCTATACTAGAATGGTTTGACAAGACACCTGATGCAATCGTGTGCAACTGTGGTATATTGAATGCAGGATTTGACCAACCTGACATTGAGTGTGTCATATTATACAGAGCTACAATATCTCTACCATTATACTTACAGATGTGTGGAAGAGGTTCAAGGACTACATCGACTCTGAATACATTCAAGATACTGGATTTCGGAGAGAATGTAAAGAGGCACGGTTTTTGGGAGGATGATAGAGTATGGAGCATAGAGAAGGCAACAGTCAGAGAGATGGCTGCACCGGTTAAGGATTGTCCTAAGTGTATGGCAATGCTTCCAACACAAGCGAAAGAATGTCAGTACTGTGGTCACGTCTTCCCTGTCAAAGTGACAGAAGCTGAAGAGATAGAGCTTAAGCTACTGGATAAAGCTAAGATAGTGAGAGAGTTCAAGACAATGAACAACAGACAACTAGCAGAGGCTTGTAAGGATAAGACAATAAAAGCTTCTTGGGTACTACATAACAAGACAGACAAAGAAGATGCAAGAGACTTCCTCAGAGAGATGGGATACAAGAAGTCATTTGAATTCGTTAACAAAAAGAGATACAGAGTATTTCAACAATAGATAAGATATGAAACTAAGTGAGGTAAAAATACAGGCACAGATCTTTCAATGGCATTGGAACAACTATCCTGATGAGAGAGGACTACTATGCTACAATCTGAATAACTCTGCCAATAAGATACAAGGGAGTCAGAACAAAGCGATAGGATTAATCAAAGGGCGAAGTGATATGGTATACTATAATAATGCCACAGCTACAATGATTGAGCTTAAGAATGATACTGGTAAGCAATCAAAGGAGCAATTACTTTGGCAAGCTACAATAGAGAAAGCAGGGTTTAAGTATTTGATAATGAGAAGTCTACAAGATTTCATTGACTTTAAAGAAAGTCGTTAACAAAACTTTAACATTTAGAAAGGTCATAAATTGGTAACAAAACAAACATTAAGTTGTTTTTAAATAAAGGACTATTAACTTAACACAAACACAATGAAAAAATTAGAACAAGTAACAGGAGTAATATTCGTAATCGCTTTGGGATTATGGATAACAGAAACAATCATTAACTTATTAATAAACTAAACATTATGATAACAATTAAAACAGAGAATTTGAAAACAAATACAGAAGTGATCAACAGAGAGATATATCCTGAAGAGGTAGTTGATGATATGGTAAATGCTATAAGAGCAAGCAAGATACCAGGAGTAAAAGAATATAGAGTAAAAGCATTTGATGCATACATTGAACGCAAGGAGATGGAGGTTAAGGAATTTGAAAATGAGTACCTAGAACATAAGAGAGAAATTCTTAATAGTGGAATGAGCCAGGAGTTAGCTTTTGAGAAACTAGAGTTTATGTTCGATAGGCTACTGGAAGAGAAAGAAGATTTACAAATACTAAAAAATTATAGAATAGTTAGTTAATGTTAGTTTGTTGAGGGAGAGCCTGTTACGTTGTTGGACAGGCTTTTTCACTCTAATCAAATGTTAAAGTTTTGTTAAATGTAGTGCAGGAACTAAATAAAGGTTGTATATTTGTACCATAATCAAAAACACAAGATGCTAAAAATAATAAGAGAAGCAGTTGAGACAATCACGGGATGTGATACCAACAAAGTAACTAGAGTCAGAGAGTATGTACAGGCAAGAGCGATGTACTATCACTTTGCTAGAAAGAGCGGAGCAACACTCACGGCAATAGGACAGAGCAACGGTAAAGACCACGCAACAATAATGCACGGGCTTAAGAAGTTTGAGGAGTACCACAATTATGATGAGCTATTCAGAAAGCAATACAGACAGCTTCAAGAACTACTGGTCGATATACACATCAATAAAGAAGATACTGCTTCAGAGAACATCTCAGAGGCTCTAAGACTAAAGAATGAGGCTTTAGTCCAAAGAAACATAAACCTTCAACAGGAGCTCACTAAGGCATCTCTAGACAAGCCAAAAGTAATAGAGGATCTACTGGAAGGAATACCTCAAGAACGAATAGATTTTTTCATTAACAACCAATTAGCATCTTTCATAAAAATGGAAAGAGCTACACTAAAAAAGCTAAAAGAATATGAATACAGAAACCAACAAATCAGAGAACAGCAAGCCTTTGAACAAGCAAGTCTTAAAGAAGAGGGTGGCGGAACTAGAGAATCGATTAATCAACCTACATATCTTAGTAACCAATATCGCTCATAATCAAGAGATGATAGTTAAGGCATTAGCTCCTGATGAGGAGAAAGAGGATGAGACTCCTTATGATGATATAGACTTTAACGAGCCAAGATAATGAACATACCTGAGATATATGTTGAAGACCCCTTCTGCTTAATGGAGGGGTTATTCAAGAAAGAGATGATAGAGGAATATGATATATTCTTTAGAAGAGTAGTACACCTAGCTTTAAAAGATGAGGTAGGAAGACTAGAACCGATTGTCGCTATCTGTGAGGAGGAGATGGAGTACTATGTATACATAGATGACAAAACTTATTTAAAGTTCCTTAAACGCTCTCTAAAGTACTTTGAGTGGATTGAAGAGTATCTGACTTGCAAGTTAGTATTAGAATTAATTAATGAGATATGAAAAGAAAGATAAGATTATTGGAATTGTTCGCAGGCAGTCGATCTTGGGGGAAGATAGCTGAAGACCTAGGCTATGAGGTTTTCAGTATTGACCACAAGCCTTTTGACAATATTGACCTAGTTATTGACATTGAAGACCTTGAGGAGGATATGCTTCCCTGGATACCTGATGTTGTTATAGATGGAAGACCTTGTACAACATATTCAATGGCTGCGATATCACACCATAGATTTGAAGATGGTACAGGTAAAACACCCTTTGCCGCCAAATGTGATAGAATGAACATTAAACTGAATAACTTCTATAAGAAGTGGGATTGTATATATTACATAGAAAACCCAAGAGCAATGCTCAGAAAGATGTATTTTATGAAAGGAATGGATAGAACTACAGTAACATATTGTAGTTATGGAGACACAAGAATGAAACCAACAGATATCTTCTCCAACAATATATTTGATATGTTTAATCCTAAAGGATGGGTTCCCAAGGGGTTATGCTTTAATGGCAATACAAAATGCCAACACGAGCCAGCTCCAAGAGGATCCAAGACAGGAACACAAGGACTGAAGAACAACTATGAGAGGAGTAAAGTTCCTATAGAATTATGCTCAGACATACTCAAAGCAACTTTAAACTCATTCACAGAGGCTACCCTAACAAGGTAGTCTTTTTACTTTAGTAACAAAAAGTTACATCTCTACGTTTATACTATAGAATCAAATAGTTAGATTATATTAGATTATGGACAAGAGAAAGAATAACGGAAACAAAGGACACTCTACTAAGGCATTAGGCATAGATAAGAGAAAGAGTCCATACAGAGAGCTTATCTCTCAAGCAACTACAGAAGCAGACTTCATAGGAGTATTTCAAAAGCTTCAAGCAAACGCATTGAAAGGAGATGCTCAAGCAACTAAGCTCTACTTAGAGTATACAATAGGAAAGCCAACAATAGCAGTTGATATCACTTCAGAAGGTAACAGTGTTACTATTCCCACTATCAACTTTACCTCAGCAACAGACATAGACCACGAGGAGATATGAGTATAAACATTTCAGACAAGTACACTCCTTTGTTCAATAGACCTGAGGGTGTAGATACATACATTATTACAGGAGGGAGATTCTCTCAGAAGACCTTTGCTACTTCATTGAGTGCATTGACTGCTGTCCTACAGAAAGGGCATAGGGTTATGTACTCTCGATTCACTAACGCATCTCTTAAGGATTCTATCTTTGCTGAGGTTGAGGATAGGATTGAGATGATGAGCTTGGAGGATTCCTTTGATATACAACAGAACAGGATAGTATCTAAGGTCAATGATGGGAAGATAGTATTCAAGGGATTGAAGAGTGGTAGTGGGCAACAGACTGCAGCTCTAAAGGGATTGAGTGACTTCAGTATGCTTATACTAGATGAGGCAGAGGAGATGATTGATGAGGCTATCTATGACAAGATATCTCTATCTATTAGAGGGAATGGAGTACACTCAGAAGAACCTAATGTGAAGGTGCTTATATTAAACCCTACTACTAAGGAACACTTCATATATAAGAAGTACTTTCAAGCTAGAGGAATTACAGAAGGCTTTAACGGTGTTAAGAACAACGTGTGCTATATACATACATCTTACTTCGATTGCCTTGAGTTCGTGCCTAAGGGAACACTGCAATACTTTGATGATATGAAGGAGGATAATCCTCAGAAATACGATCACGTTATTATGGGTGGTTGGCTTGATAAGGCAGAAGGATGTGTGTATACCAATTGGGAGTTCGGAGAGTTCAACCCTGATGGATTACAGATTATCTACGGACAGGATTACGGATTCAGAGACCCTACTACTTTGGTAGGTGTAGCGATAGACAAGAGAAGGAAAGTCATATACGTTAAGGAGGAGCTGTTTAAGAGTGGATTAACTAACTCAGAGATAGCTAAGATTAACCTGTCAGTATGTGGTAGAAACCTCATCATAGGAGACTCAGCATCAGCAGGTATCATCAATGAGATAAGACGGATGGGATGTAATGTAGTGGGAGCTAAGAAGGGAGCAGGGAGTATAGAAGCAGGTGTTGCTTTACTACAAGACTACAAGCTTATCATTGAGCCTGAGAGTGGTAACCTAGCTAATGAATTAAACAATTATGTATATACTGATAAAGGTGCAAACTTATTCTGTACGATGTTTGACCACAGTTTAGATGCACTTAGATACGTAGCATTATATGCATTAGGAAGTACAGGTAAAATTGAAATAAGATAAACTATGAGAACACTAACAACACTATTGATTGGATTACTATTAGTTAACTGCACAGCTCCTGTTGAGCCTGTATACACATACTCTATAAGTAAGGAGCTACAACCTTATGTGAGAGAGGTATTAACAACCTTGAAGTTCCACGACATTGAATTCAAGAAGCAATCATTCATTGTAGTGTTTGATGCTGACATCATACGCACACCATTAGCAGGACAGGCTAAGGGAATGGATAACGACAATCTAGTATATGTATTAATCAATCCTGTTATATGGAGTAAGCTAACTGTAAAGGAAAGAAGACACGTAATCTTCCACGAACTAGCACACGATATATTCAACACAGAGCATACCTTTGATGTAGAGTTAATGAAGCCTTCTATGCCTAGCCATTCACAATCTTATTATATGGATATCAACAAAGAGATAAGGTTATTGATGGAGCATATCAAAGTAACAAACCTTTAATAATTACGTTATAATAGTATGACAATATCACTACCTGAATCTATAGCAGACATTACTCTTCAACAGAGTATACAACTAGACAAGCTCAATGCAAAGAGAGATACTCTAGATGATATGTCTTTCATTAAGAGATTCCTAGTAATCTTCACAGGTATCAAGTACAGAGATGTATCTAATGTTAATGTAGATGATTTCAATATGATGTTTGCTCAAGTAAGTAAAGCATTAGAGACTGAGAGTCCATTCCAAGATAGGTTTGAACTAGATGGTGTTGAGTATGGCTTTGTGTCTAACTTAGATGAGATAACTATAGGAGAGTATATAGACCTCAGCAACTATGGTAACAGCTTAGAGACAATGAACAAGGTAATGGCGGTGTTGTTTAGACCTGTGATAAAGACTGATGTGTTTGGAAGCTATGAGATTGCTGCCTATGATGGCACAAAGGATAGAGCAGAGGTAATGAAGCAAGCTCCAATGAACATCGTAAGTGGTATGTTGGTTTTTTTTTGCAGTTTATCGAAGGAGTTAAGAAGTCATATCCTGAAATCTACTCTAGCAATGGAGGAACAGAAAAGCAAAGCTTAGACTACTTTGATAAGTGGGGATGGTATGCTACTATTGATATGATAACAGAGGGAGATATCCTCAAGATGGATAAGACACTACTAATAAAGGTCTTTCCATTCCACAACTTCCTAGCACATAAGCTAGATAAGCAGAAGATGGAAGCAACAATAAGACAAGGTAATAACGTAACACAATTATAATGAACGCATACACACAACTACTAAGACATATTAAGGAGATGGCAGAGGAAGATGACTACATCACAACCATACTGCATAGACTACCTGAAGACTTTGATTGGGAGAAGGGGAACATCTTTCCTATATTGAACATAAGTGCATTAGCAGGAACATTCACATCAACCTCAACAATACAATTCGATGTTACTATAACGTGTGTGGATAAGAGAGATATCAATAAGGAAGATGTCAATGATAAGTTTTGGAGCAATGACAATGAAGTAGATAATCATAATGCTACTCTGTCACATATCTCACACTTATGGACTAAGTTAAACAGAGACTACTCAAGAGAGAACATTACAGCCTCAGAGAACCCTAACCTTACTCAGATTGAATACGAAGGAATGAATCTAATGGACGGGTGGGAGATTACCTTTCAGGTTGAGATGCCAATGAACGTAAGCTTATGCTAAAGGATGCGTTAGATGAGTTAGGTAGGAAGATTACTAGAGATGCCAAGCTTAACTTAAAGAGGGTAAAGAAAGGCAACAGTAACCTATACAAGAATCTTAAGTACAAGACTGAGAAGAACTCTATTGTCTTTACTCTTCCTGATTATTGGGAGTATGTAGATGCAGGGGTTAAGGGAGTTGGAGGAAGCAAAGCAGATGGCTCTAGGTGGAAGACTAAGAAGGTAACCAATAGCAAGTTCAAGTACAGAGATAAGATGCCTCCTTTAATGGCATTCAATGGGTGGACTATAAAGAAGAGAATAGCTCCAAGAAGCAAGGGAGGTCAGTTCACATCTAGGAAGAGCTTACTGTTTGCAATCTCAAAGAGTGTATATCACACGGGTATAGCAACAACAGACTTCTTTACTGAGCCTGTAGAGACTAACATAAGACTATTAGCTCCTAAGCTAGCAGAACAACAGATACTAGAATTAATTGATAATATAATAATAGAATAATGATAAGAGCATTAAGCCCATACTATATAGACACAAACTTAGTCTATGGAGGAGTAACCTGTGAGAGGTTTACATTGACAGTTCAGATTTGGGATGGAGCAAAGGCTTCTCCTGATTCTACTAATGAGTATAAGATAACGTATGAGAATACCTTAGGCTCAACAGGAAGCCATAAGATAAACATCAGCTCAATGATCCAGGACTATGTTGAGTTTAATGTTCCAACGTCATTCTCAGTTGTGGCAGGTACTACTATAAAGATGGGGAATAATCAAGCTTGGGTGTATACCTATATTGAGTATGATGGAGGTACTGCCAAGTATGATGAGGCTACTGACTTAATGTCACTAGGATACACATACGGAGATGAGGGAGAGAACTACACAGCAGTGACAGCTAACTTCTTATTACCTGTTATGGATTACAAGATAAACAGAAACGGAGTCTTTATCATTCCATTTCTAGCAGATGAAGATGATGCAGAGGATATCACTATCTCAATGGATGGAGGAGCGGTAGCATACACCTCAACAGTTTTAGCTACTACTGACAGCTCAGAGATGGTGCAGTACTTATGGATTGATATGATTAACAACTTCACAGCAGCAACACAGTATATAAGTGTAACTTTTAAAGGAACTACAATAGATTTGGATATATATGAGGAGGCAAGATATACTCCAATGGATATAATGTTCCAAAACAAGGATGGAGGGATGCAGTCATTCACATTCTTTAAGGATAGAAAGGAAGAAACTACCATCACGGATTCAATCTATGAGAGTAACAGAGGACAAGGCTCTCAAGGATACCACCAATTCCTTAGATACAACGTGCAAGCTAGAAACTCAGTGAGTGCATCAACAGGATTCATACACGAGAGAGAGAATGAGATTGTACAACAGCTAATGTACTCAAGAAGAACGTGGATATATGACCCTGTACAGCAGATATACAGGGCTGTGATTGTAAAGGATACCTCAAAGCAGTTTAAGACTCAGCTTACAGATAGATTAATCAATTACACAATGAAGTTTGAGTACGGATACAACCAAATAAACAACATATAATATGGTTAACATATATATACAAGGACAATTACTAGACCAATATGATGATGAGGTTATTGAAATCACATCATCTGTGTTGGATGTGAGTGACCTTACAAAGAACACAGGAGACTTCTCCAAGACTTTCACTATACCTGCTAGCCCAACTAACAATAAACACTTTCAGCATTGGTATAACGCATCTATTGATGACGGCTTTGATGCTAGAACTAAGGTAGATGGTCACATTGATATAGATGGAGTTCCATTCAAGACGGGAAAGTGGAGATTGTCAGAGGCTACATTCAAGGATGGTATGATTGACGGATATGTAATCAACTTCTTTGGTAACCTTCCAAACATAAAGGATACTCTAGGAGATGACTTGCTGAGTGATATCAACTTTGTTAAGCACGACCACGAATGGAACGGAGCAAACATAATGGAAGGATTGACGGGAGACCTCAACTCAAACACACATACGCAGAGACAAGTAGTATACACTCCAATGTCAAACAAGAGATACTTCTACAATAGTAATGCGTTTGCATCTCCTGACTTTAACGATGAAAACATAAACATCGCAGGAGCAGGAACAGGAACGGGGATAGTTTGGAATGACCTTAGACCTAGTATAAAAGCTAAGACTATTATTGATAACATTCAGCATAAGTATGGAGCAGGAACAAAGCAAGTCGTGAAGATTAAAGTTCTATCTAGACCTTTAGTATCAGGAAGTGTAGCTATCACACTCAATGGTGTTGAGAAGAGCTTTAACATATCTGCTATTGCATCAGCATCATTAGCAGCAGCCTATATATCAACACAGATTGGGATTGAATTCAGTGGACAAATTACCACTTCATCCGCTAGTGATATTGTAACCATTACATCTGTAGAGATGGAGCAGGAGTTTAACCCTAGTTACGAGCTTACTAACACAGGTATGGAGTTTGACGTATACGTTGATGAGGTTGGAGCATTCCCTTATGAAAACCCTATTATATTTTCAGATGACTTCTTTCAGACTTCAGAGTTCGAGCAGATGTATCTATGGTTGAAGAGAGATGATGATGAGGACATAGGGCTAACTGAGAATGTTGTTAGATGGACAGGAGGAAGCTTCACAGATATAGACTCTGTCACTAACACTATAAGCTTTGGCACGGATTGGAGCAACCTTAGTACAGATGACAAGATGAGAATGAGATTCAGCACTAGTGATGTGGCAGGTTTTGGGAACACACCTTTTACAGTAGTTATGAAATCTACTAGAACAGATAATGATGGTAATGTTCAAGAGTTCCTTAGAGAAGAGGTTGCTCAAGTTGGAGCTGATGGGAATGTTAATGAGGTTAGCTTCACAACAACCTTCAGGTCTCCATTTGGATTCTCTTCATCTTGGGAAGTACAATACTTCATAAGAACAAACACTACTTTTAAGGTAGCATCTACATTGATAAGAACTCCTGTAGTAAATAACGTTGATGGAACTGTTTTGACAACTACATCAGCAGGGTTATTAGAGACTTCTATTGTATCTATTAGCGAAGCAATGCCTGATATGAAGATAACTGATTTCTTGAAGGGAATCTTTGATATGTTTAAGCTTATAATAGTACCTCAACAAGATGGGAGTATGCTAGTTAATTCATTGGATAGCTTCTATGATCAAGGGAATAGGTATGATATCAGCAATAAAGTAGACTATAGCACATTCAAAGTTAAAAGAGGAGAGCTTTATCAGTCTATTGCATACCAATTTGAAGACCCTAGCACAATACTTAATGAGGAATTTCAGAACAGAGCAAGAGATAAGCAGTCTTATGGCTCTAGTTTAGTGAATGTATACGAGAGTATTAGACCTATTAAGCTAATTGATGGAGAGAAGGTAGAGATAAAACTACCATTCGAGCAAGTTGTATACGAGAGATTAACAGATATAGACTCTGCTGCAAGCAATGAGCAGCTTAATATATCTATAGGAACAATAGCTGATAAGGATATGAAGCCTATCACTCCTAAACCTATCCTTCACTACATAACTGAGCAGGATATATCGGTAAGTACTATCAAGTTTATAGACGAAGACAACACTGAAACTACATTGAACACCACAATGTTAATGCCAATGAATCAGTTCGGTACTCTAGATGCTGCTTACTCTTTATTGTTTGAATCTGAATTTAGCTGTTGGGATGGAACTGTACTAGATAACAACCTATACACACTACACCACGAGGATTACATTGAAGCAGTATTCAAACTTAAAAGAAGGAGCTTTGAGTATGAGGCTTTACTACCTACTCAGTTAGTAACTAGATTAGGATTGAATGATATCCTTACCGTTGAAGGGATTGACTATAGGATTAACAAGTTCAAGCACAATCTTCTTGAGGGAACTACTAAGCTTGATTTGATTAATGGATTTGATACTTCACTATACAGCAAGACGGCTAAGAGTTATAGCACGGGGTTCTTTATTCCTTCTAGGATTAATATGAGCAAGTACAGGAGCACTTTGTATTTTAATGTGCCTAGAGCTAACAGTGATTATACTATCGCTAAGGTTGACACAGGAGATGGAACTTCATTTCTAACTGTGGGAGTTCAAAGTCCTGCTAATGATAATATGATGTTAATTAAATGCGATACAATTAACACAACAGGATTCGAGAGAAGTTGTCAAGTGAAATATGAAAACACAGTAACAGGAGTTGTAACAAGTATAACCGTAACACAATTACCAAATGGATAATAGTATAATTGAAATCATTGACGTACTCAAAAAGCAAGAGTATCACGGAGCAGGGGAGTTCACAGAGATTGCTAAGGGTAAGAATCAAATTGCCTTAACTTGGAGACAGCTTAAAACAAAAATCAAACGCATAATCAAATCATAATGAAAGACGTAAAAATTAAAATATCAGTAGATTCTAAAGGAGCTGAAAAGAAAGTTAAATCTTTAGGTAAAGAGGTTAAGAAGACTACTACAGAGACAGGTAAAGCAGGTGGTGCATTGTCTAAAGGTTTTGCAGGTCTAGGTGGTGCTATAGGTGGAGCGATACCGATGCTTGGAAAGTTAAGAGCTGCTATTGCTTCAACAGGCATAGGAGCTATTGTTATAGCTGTAGCAGGATTAGTATCATTATTTACATCTGTAGGCAAGAAGGCTGCTGAATTTAGTCAAGCATTAAGTAACCTTGAGGCTATTACAGGAGCATCTGCTTCTGAGATGGGAGAATTGTCAGACCAAGCAAAAGAGCTAGGAGCTACAACAGCTTTCACGGCATCTGAAGTAGTTGAATTGCAGACTAGTTTATCTAAGTTAGGATTTAAAACTGATGATATTAAGAACGCAACAGGGTCTATACTAGACTTAGCAGCAGCATTAGGGGTAGGGTTAGGTGAAGCGGCAGAAGTTGCAGGTAGTTTAGTTAAGTCTTTTGGACTACAAACGACAGATACACAGAGGATTGTTGATGTTATGGCTAAAGCAGCTAGTAGCTCTGCACTAGGATTCGATACTATAAGAGAATCAATGAAGAAGGTAGCACCCGTAGCTAGGGCTACAGGGGTGTCTGTAGAGAAGACAGCAGCTTTGCTAGGAGTTTTAGCTGATAATGGTGTTAAGGGCTCAGCGGCAGGGACAGGATTGTCTGCTACATTTATTGAGCTTAACAAGAAGGGTATATCTTTAGAGGATGCAATGAAGAGAGTAACAGCTTCACAAGACCCGTTAGCAGAAGCAATGAAATTGACAGGTACTATAGGTGGTAAGGCACTACTTACTTTATCTTCAGGAGCTGAAGGTATTGATACGCTAACAGAGGCACTTGAAAACGCAGAGGGAGCAGCCAAGAAACAAGCAGAAGTACAGCTTGATAACGTGTCAGGAGATGTAAAGATATTGGGCTCTGCTTGGGAAGGATTACTATTGTCTATTGATAGTGGAGATGGTATTATCTCTAAGGTATCTAGAAGCTTTGTTCAAGCAGGTACTTCAATGTTAGGATTCTTAACTAAGACAAAGTCAGCAACAGATGCAACAGATGAAATAAAGAAATCACTATACAAATTAGAGCAACAAGTAAAGGATACAAACACTTCAGAAGAGGATAGGATTAAGTTAATAAAGGATTTTAAGAAAGAACATCCTGACCAATTAAAAGGCATAGATGCGGAGACTGTTAGCAACACACAACTAAGCGAAGCTATAAGAGGAGTAAACGACCAACTAATAATGAAGGCAGCTCTTCAAGATGAGGAGAGTGACCTACTTGAGATAATAGCAGATGCAGGAGAAGCAAGAGGAGATACACTCAGAGCTCAGATGAAGCTCGAAGACCAACAATTTAAAGCTAGTAATGACTTTAAGATTAAGACTATTGAAGGAACTGAGGAGGAGCAAGCAGCAGCTACTTTGGCTCACGTTATAAGACTAAAGCAATCTAAGACAGATGCAGAGGGGAATAAGCTTACTCAAAAGCAATATACTGAATTACTTAATCTAGAAAAAAACCTAGTATCTAGTTCCGAAACTCTTTCAAAAGCTAAGGAAAAAGAAGCAAAAGCTACAGGCAGACAGACAGAGGCTCAAAGCAAGTATGATGAGATGTCAGAGAGGATACTAGGAAAGAAAACCAAAGCAACAGGAGAGAGTACAAAAGCAGATATGGATGCTGTCTTAGCTAATCAGTCTTTAATAGAGGCACAAGAGGCTATATTAGCTATTGCAAAGGAGATGCCTGAGGCTACAGAAGCAGATCTGAAGGCTAAGAACAAGGCTATCCAAGTCATTGAGTTAGAGATAAAGAGGCTTAAAGAACTAGGAAAGGTTAAAGATGTAAAGAAGACTAAAACTGAAACCCCTGCACAGAAAGCAAAGAGAGAGGCAGCAGAGCAGAAGCAGATTGATGCATTTAGTGCTAACACAAAGGAGGAAGCGAGAGAACTTGAGAAGACTGAGCTTACCAATCAATTTGATGAACTATATGCATTAGCAGAAGGTAATGAAGAAGCTCAACTTGAATTAACTAAGTCATACCTTCAAAGAACAGCAGCTTTAAAAAAGAAACACTCAGATGAAGACACAGCAGAGCAAGCTAAAATAGATAAAAAGAAATTGGATGATGCTGAGGCTGTAGCAGATGCAGAGTTAGGCATTCAAAACGCTAGCTTGGACGCTGTAGGAACAGGCTTTAGTATTCTAGGGCAGTTAGCAGAAGAGAACAAAGGACTTCAAGCAGCTTCAATTATTGGAGAGAATGCGGTAGGAATAGCAAAGAACATAATTAATACAAATGCAGCTAACGCTAGGCTCACTCTAGAGGGTGGAGTTGCAGCACCCGCTTTAATTACAGCTAACAACATAAGAATGGGAATCGGTATTGCATCATCTGTTGCAGCTACAGCCAAAGGATTGGCAGCATTAGGTAAAAGCGGAGGGGCACAATCTCCACAAGCAACACAGGGAAGTGCACCTAGCTTCAATCTAGTAGAAGGAACAGAGAGCAATGCAATACAGAACACCATCAACGGTGCAGGAAGTAAACCCGTTAAAGCCTATGTAACTAGCGGAGATATTACCACTGCACAGCAAGCAGATAGACAAGCAGAGCTTAATAGTGGGTTTTAATGTAACAAAAACAAGTATAAATACGTTATAATAATATGAAAACATTTGAAGCTAAGTTTAAGAAAGGTGGAAAAGGAGTATTCGCTATTAGTTTAGTGAAAGACCCTGCCACTACTGAGCATTTTGTAGCGATGTCTACAGAGTCAAAGCTTATAAAAATGGCTAAGGTTGATGAAGAGCAGAGAATAGTAATGGGTTTGGTGTTACAACCGAATCAATTAATTCCAAGATACAACGAAGAAACCGATGAAGAGTACAATATTGTATTCTCAGAAGAGACTATCAAGGATTTATCTCAAAACTTCTTTAAATCAAACAGTCAAAGCAATTCAAAGCTTGAACATAGTGAGTCTATAGAGGATATTACTTTTGTTGAGTCTTGGATTGTTGAGAATTCAAAGGTTGATAAGTCAGCTAACTTTGGAATGAATTATCCAAAAGGCTCTTGGGTTGCTACTATGAAAATAGACAACGATGAGATTTGGAATGATTATGTGAAGACAGGTAAAGTACAAGGCTTTTCAGTTGATGCATTTGTAGACTTACAGGAGATTAATTTAAAAACAGAGATAAAAATGAACAAGAAACAAAAGAGTATTTTAACTATGCTCAAGGAGATTGTTGCAGGAGCAGATGCTCAAGAAGTAGCGGTTGAGATGGGTAGTGTTAAGTCGGGAGATTTAACTATTGAATTCGAAGGAGATAACCTTGAGGAAGGTACTGCTGTATTCGTTATGCAAGACGAAGAGAAAGTGCAACTTCCTGATGGAACTTATTCACTAGAAGGAGATAAAGAAATCGAAGTAAAGGACGGTGTGGTAGCATCAATGGGATCTTCTGAAGAAGAAGTAACTGAAGAGCCTACTGAAGAGCCTGCGGGAGACGAAGAGCTTGCAGAGGAAGACGAAGAAGTGAAAGAAGAAGAAGCACTTGAGGAAGAGCCTAAAGGAGACGAAGAGGCTGAGTTTATGATTGCTGTAAAGCAAATCTTAGATGATGCATTCAGCGAGTATGCTGAGTCTATGGGTGTTCAACTAACAGCTTTGAAATCTCAGATTGAAGAGGTTAACGGAAAGAATGTAGAACTATCATCTCAAGTGGTAGAGCTATCTAAAACTCCTGTAGCTGATGCAATCGTATCAACTCCTTCACAAGTAAAGATGAGTGGTCTTAAAGTAGCAATTGAAAGACACTCAAAATAAACAAGTATTTTAATTAATTAATAATAAATAAACAATAAAAGAATGGCAATTTCATCAAATTACGCAGGCTTTGAAGCAGTAGACATAATGCTAGAAGCACAAAAAGAAGAGGATACTCTAAGATTAGGGTTGATTACAGTTGTACCTAACGTAGGATACAAATTAAATTTAAGAAACTTAGACGTTACTTTAGGAGTAGCAGACTATTCTTGTGGTACTACACCTGCAACTGATGCAGTAGACTACTCTGAGAAAGTACTTACTCTTGCAAAGTTCAAGAATGAGTTTGAAATCTGTAAGGAAGACTTCAGACCAATATGGTCAGGAGAGTCAATGGGAGCATCTGCTTTTAACGACCAAGCACCTGCTGATATTTCTAAGGCTATCGTAGAAAGCACAGCTTCTAAACTAGCACAATGGTTTGAAGACCAAATTTGGAACGGAGCAGGAACAGCAGGAACAATGAGCGGTCTTATCACTCAGTTTGATGCTGATGGAGACGTAATCAAAGCTAACAATGGTATTACAGCTATCGGTGCAGCAGTTGATAAATCTAATGTATTAGCAGTATTTGATGCAGCTACAGCAGCTATGCCTTACGCACTAAGACGTAAGACAGTAAACTTCATTGTATCTCCTGACGTAGCAGATGCTTACACAAAGTTACTTATTTCTAACGGAGCAGCTAACGGATTAGGTGGAGACGCTAACACAGGAATGGTATACGGACGCTATGCAATCCAAACTGTTAACGGATTACCTGACAACACTATCGTAATCTTCGAAAAGAAGAACATTACTCTAGGAACAGGTTTGGCAAATGATGCAGATTCTATTCGTATCAAAGATATGGATGAGGTTGATATGAGCGGAAACGTTTTATACAAGTCTGTATTCGGTGGAGCTGTAGGATATTCTTACGGAGCTGAGATTGTACACTTACTTACAACTGTAGCATAATCCAAACAATTAATTGGGGAGGGTTAATTCTCTCCCCTTATTTTTAACTTAATACATATATATAAAATGGCTTGTGATATCAATATCGGACGTGCCCAACCGTGTAAAGACGGTCTAGGAGGTCAATCAACTTTATACCTTTACAATGGATTAGAAGATGCATTTACAGTTGCTAGTGGCGAAGCTACAGCAATCAATGCATTACTTGATGAGGTTTATGCTTTCCCTTTAGAGGGAGACGGAAACACTCTAGAGCAATCTATGGTAGGAGACAGAAATACAGGGAGTAAAGTCAATACTCAAACACTAACTACAGTGTTGAAAAAAATGGACGCAGCTACAAATGCTCAGTTTAACTTGTTAGTAGCAGGTTACCCACAAGCGGTAGTAGTTGATAGAAATGGAAACTTTATAGCTTTAGGACTTGATGATGGAATCGACTTTACAGTTGTAGCATCTACAGGTGGAGCTAAAACAGATATGAATGGCTACACT
>TARA_B110000503_G_scaffold2546_1_pt1 | contig 16507 bp, 21 predicted proteins | sample TARA_B110000503 | Tara Oceans TARA_B110000503 (sample SAMEA4397472) | marine metagenome | biome: Polar Biome; feature: [SRF] surface water layer (ENVO:00010504); material: water (ENVO:00002006), including particulate matter (ENVO:01000060) such as... | depth 5 m | reverse complement strand
TCTCTAAACCATCTAAATGCTTGTTGGAATAGTGGTGCTTTATGTATAACTTTACTTTTTACACTATCTTTCCAAAGACCTCCTACATCAAGCTCATTATCTACATAAGCAGCAACTGTAAATTCATCAAACCCTAACTCCTTCATAGCTAATGCTTCTTCGTATGGTATAAATTCTTTATTCATCTTTGTTTTGGTTTAATAAACTTCTCATTCTACTATTAACGTAGTCTTTTGTTTCATCTCTTTCTAATCCAGCTTCCATCATCGTTCCATTTCCTTGACCATGAATAAAAGCTTGGTTAATTTCTTTCTCCAACTCTTCTTGAGTTAATGTTATTTGTTTACTCATCTTTGTTTTGGTTTATATTAATAGTAATGTAAATTATTATAATACGTTACAAAGTTATATTGTTTTTTTCAATCCACCTACTAATATAATAATATTGTTCACTTATGTATTTTTCATATAATTTTGAACTTGCATATCTATGACCATTCAAATCTATAAAATCTTTAAACAATTCTTTTACACTTCTTTCTTTGAGGTATTTTTTAGCAATTAAGTTATAATAACTTTGTACTCCGTGTTTTGTTGAGTTAAATGTCATTGTTGTAATCCCTAAAGTATTCCATTCTCCTATATTGTAAGGGTTATTTTTTGGACTCCTACCTTTTAATCCCATACCACTTTCCCATTGTGCTTGTGAAAGTGCTAACTCTAATGGAACTATTATTCCTGTTGAGTCATAAGTTTTTTTAGCACACTCTCTTAATAACTTACCAGATAGTGGCGTTCCTTTAAAACGTTCTCTATCTAAATATATTTGGGCATCCTTTTCATATTTTTTAAATACCATTTTTATTGTATCTAACTTTTCATAATGTACCCCTTCACTTATGAGATTTATAAAAGTCATACTGGAATTTTGCACTTTTACTCCTGGGTTTGTTTCTTTTTTATTTGTTGATAATAAAATTGTGGTTATAATAAAAATTGATAAAACTAATGTGTTTGTTGTTTTTTTCATATTATATTAGTTGGTTATATTAATAGTAGTGTAATAGTTTGAATTACGTTACAAAAATATAAAAAAAAGCTCCTCTCCCCTTAACTAAAAGGGGTTAGGAACTTTTTTGTTTCGAGACAAATGAAACATTTTTATTTACTTTTTAATTCTAATTTAATTATTTTTAATAAATCTGCTTGTAAAATTTTTCCTCCCTCTTCTCTGTCATTTCCCTCTTTGTCGTATTCGGCAAAAGACCAACTATAATATTCTCCTCCAACCTCTTGAAATACATAATAAATAGCTGGGTTTGTTTCTTTTATTAAAGCCTCTTGATTTTCTAAAATTTCTTCATTTATAAATCCGTCAAATTTTTTCATCTTAAATTCACTACCTATATTGTTAGCCAAAGACTCAAAAGCACCTTTAGTTGTATAGCTATTTTTACAGTTTAAATAATATTTATTATTTTTTATAATATCATTATCAGAAATACTGTAAGACTTAACATTACTTTTATTAATTACCTTGTAATCATCTAAATTAAAATTAGCTAACTTTAAATATTCTCTACCTAATATGCTACTATATTTTTTATATAAACTACAATCTGTCGTTATACTTATTGTTTCATTAAAATGTTTTTCTTTTAAAATAGCTTTTAAGTATGTTCTTAATTCTTTGTCTTTTAAAATTTCATCAATAGCACTACTAACATTCAAGTATTTTTTGTTATCTAAATTTTTAATATCTGAATTTTTTATAGCAATTATTTTGTAGTTATCTTTTAATAAAAGTAATGAATTGCTAATAGTCAAATCTGAATATTTTTCTTCATTAAAATTATCAGTAAATATTCTTTTATATTTTTTATTTACTTTATCTAAATCTCTTAAGTCGCTAAAACTTTTTATTGGCACAATAACCACTTTTTTCTCCTCTCCCTCTTCATTTAAGTTTTCTATATTTTCAATTTCTTTAGTAGAAATATTAACTTTATAACTACCCTTAAACCAATAGTTGCTTGAACTAAATTCTCTTACGTATAATGTACGAATATTTTTATCTTTTTTAACTCCTGAATTTGAGCTTGTTTTTCTATCTACTTTTGTTTCTTTTACATCAGAATATTGTGTTACACTCAATCCAGATTCTTTTAGATATTTTAAGCAGTTTTTAAGTAATTTTTTTCTCTCTTCTTGTGCTAAAATTGAAGTAGGTTCAGTAATAAAAAGAATTGGCTTATCCTCTTGTCTTAATGTTTCACTTTTTCTATAATTCATTCTTTCAAAAGCACCTTTATATATTATATTCCAATTTTTTAAATCTTCTATTTTTATTAAAACGTGCCCTTTGCTGTGAAGTAAATTTTTCTTAGAACATCTAACTTGCTCGTACTCTATTAAGTTAATATTATCAGAACCTACTCCAAATAATTTAGTGTAAGTTTTAGGTAATCCACTTAAAGATTCTATGTTCGATGAAAAATTTAAGTCTTTTAAATAATTAGTTTTTAAATTCTCTCCTTTAATATTAATTTCATTTAAGAAACTAATTTTATCTAAAGTTGTTTTTTTGTTTTTAAGTAATTTCTCTCCCTCTTTTAATATTTGTTTTTCCATATCTAAAACTCTATTAAGAATTAAAGACTTGTTTTCATCAGTTTCCTCAACCTCTTCTCTACTTGCAGAAAGTGTTAATTCTCCCGTTTTAAATTCTAAAACTGGGTGTGTGGATTCACTTTCATAATGATAGTTGACAATAGAATTATTTATTAGAGAATTTGAGCCCAAATTAATAGAAGGCATCTTATAAGGTATTCCATCAACTATTAAAAAGGGAGAATTATGTTTAATATTTTCTATTGACGAAGTTAAATTATTTTTATTTAAAGATAAAACTTTCCAACCTTCTCCTACAAACAACTCTTTACTATCTACCTCACTATTAGTAAATCCTTTATAGTTTGGCTTAACATCCCAAAAAGAAGTGGCTGTAATAATTTCACTTTCAAAACTATCTCTATCCGAAACTTTTATAGGAACTATAATTTTTGTACCTGTTTTTTCTGTTGAGTTTTCTTCTGAAATTAAAATTAATTGTGAACTTTCAACTCCTTTATCAGTTAGAATAATAGCTTGATATACGTGCTTTTTTAAACTTCCTTTAAATTCAGATATAGTTTCAATTATAAATTCATTATTATATGCAAATGGCGTTTTCGCACCAATACCAAATCCTCCTGTTTGATTATTGTTATCTCTTTTTGTTGAACTTCCGTACTTTAAAAATACATTATCAATTCTATCAGGGTTAATTCCAATTCCGTCATCTTTAAAAGAAACATATAATTTCTCTTCTTCCAATAAAGAATGATTAGTACCAATTTCTATTGTAATTGGCATACCCTCTCTCCCAGCCTCTCTATTGGCATCTCTACAATTTGAAGCAACCTCTCTACTTACGGCTCCTATTTTGTTAGAATACAATCTATCTCTTAATATACTTACAATCATTTGATTACTTGTATCAATAGTAAATTCTTTTTTATCTCCTAAACCTAAAGTGCTTGTATCATTTTTAGTTTTTTGCAATTCCATTTTGTCTCTTTTTTTATTGTTTATATTAGTAGTAGTGTAAATTGTTTGAATACGTTACAAAATTTATGTTTTATTTTTTAAAAGATTAATATTATATGAAATATCAAACAATTCTTCATTTTCTATTTTCATAATAGGTTTCAATTCTCCCTCTACTTTTTTATCAACAACTTTAAACCTTGAAACATTTATGGAGTTACTTGTAAAAGAAGAAATATCAAAAGGGTTAATTAGTATTAATGAATTTGCTTCTTTTTCATTTATATTAATTGAATACAAATCACTATGAGAACCTTTTGTTAAATTAATAGGACAACCAATAACTTCATCTGTATCTACTATGTCTAAGCTATTCATATTTGAATGTAGTATTAAATTTCCTTCTTCTGTTATTATAAGTTTGTTTAATTTTTTAAATAATGAAATTCCATTATCAGAAATGTTATTTTTAAATTCTAATTTATTTGCAAGTTTTAATAAAGGCGTTGGCTCAATATTCATACCCATTAATTGTACTGCTTTTCTAATTATTATTTTTGAATAAACTACTTTATCTTTTGACTTGTTATATAAAAAACCATTTTTTATATTAAATATTTTTTCTAAATAATCATCTAAGCTATTTTCTAATGATGAAAATAAATTTAATATTTTATTTTTTTCATCATTTTTAATAAAACCTAAAACCATTTCAAAAACTTCTGGCGATACGTTCTTAGTTATTGTTTCTCGTTTACCATTGATAAACACAATTATTTTATCTCCTACTCTTATTGCTTTTAAATTTTCCATTTTGTCTCTCTTATATTAATAGTAGTGTAATTATTTGAAATACGTTACAAAATATTAAATTTATTTTCTTATAATAATAACGCAATCAACTAACATATATTACTAATAATGTAATTAATTGGAATACGTTACAAAAGCATTAAACTTTATCCGCCTGTTATTAATGTGCTGCTCACCTGTTATTAATGTGCTGCTCACCTGTTGCTCTGAGCTTCCTTTAAGTTGTGGTATACGATATTTTCTTATTGTTTTGGTAAAAAATAGTGATAAAGTTTTACCAAAATATACATATTATTTCGTATACCTTGTGTTTGAAATTAATTAAAAATTTTTCCTGCACACGGCGGCAAGAACGTTTTTGCGCGGGTAATAAAATTGTTGCACAAAAAAAAGGCAACCTATTATGGTTGCCTTTATATAATTGTATTTTAACTTTTTATTATTTCACTTTATTGAATAATTCTATAAAACTATCAACTCCACTAATGAAATTTTTATTATTTTTATTAAAGTTACTGCCGTAAGCGTTTGTAGAACTTTGAACTTCAATAATAAAAGATAACATTTTATTATTTTCAATAAATTTTTCAAAAGTTTCAAAGCGATTTTTAAATATAGTACCTAAGTCTATTTTATATTCTTCAATAAATTCAGTATTTAATTTACTTTCCTTTAACAATTTAATTGTATCTTTTAATATTAAATCATCTTTTTGACTTGTATTAATTGTATCTATTTCTAATTTTAAATCTTTAAAAGAATTTTTTACTTTTGCTTCCATATTAATTTCACTTAAAATAGGTAAATCTAAATTAAGACTTTTTAACAATGTAAACTTTAAAGCATTTTTCATTTTATATCCACTCTCTCCCTCTAAAATTTCAGCAAAAACTTCTTTCATAGATTTTATATTTGTTTTCTCAAAATAAGACGTTTTTGTTTTTGTGCTAATACCCAACACTAAAAAACCAAAACTTTCTAATATTTGTCTAATTGAATTTTCTTTTGGTGTCATTCCAGGAACATTGTTATACCCTCCCACTCTTGTGTCATTGAAATCAGAAAGTTTTTCTTTTTCATAATAAGCAACTTTTCTTAAATTTGCTATACTATCATCAACAATTAGACTATCTAATTGTGTTTGTAAGTCTAAAAATACATTACTTCCTTTGTCAAACTTAATACTTAAACCTGCCCAATCATCATTTCTATAACCAGTATTATTTTTTCTAAAACGAGTAGAAACAGAAACTATATCAGTTATGTTTTTTCCACTTAACTTTTCTTTTCTTAGCTTTTCAACTTCCGAATAAAGTTTAAATTTAATTCCTAATAATTCGAGCATTTTATCTTCTTCTTTTCTAAGTTTACTAAATAAGTCTGCCCTACTTAATTGTACTAAAGAAACTTGATAATCGTTTAAATTTTCTACTTCTAATTCTTCAACAATATTATATCCACTTGGAAAATTTTGCTTTAGCATAGCATTTCTTGTTGGCTCTGCTTTTACTAAGTCCATAAGGTAGTATTCTTCTTCTGCCCACTTACTACTTATTTCGGTATGCCTATTACTATATCCTTTTGTTAGTCTACCATTTTGTATAGACATACTATATATGTTATATGTTTTAGGAGAAAAATATTCAATAGACTTCACTCCATTAAACTCCTTATACAACTTATCATCATTATAATTAAGACTTTTTATTGCACTTAATTTTGATAGGTATTTTAAATAATCAACATTCCAACCCTCTACTAACTCTTGTGAATTTCCATAATTATATCCTCTATTTTTACAAATAAAATTACTATAAACACACGATTGAACATAAGAACTTGCACTATTTAAAAAACTCTCTATAAACTCCTCTCCCTCTTTTAAGACTATTTTTGCTTTTTCTACAAACTTTTCATAGTTATCATTAACGTACTCAACATCTTCTCTACTTCCAGAAACACTCACTTCTCCTGTATTGTATTTAAGAACTAACTTATATCTATCTTCAATTTTTTCTGAAATTTCTTCTAACTCTTTATAGTTTGTTAATTTATCTTTTTCTAACTTGTAAGGTATTTCATCTATTAATGCAATAAACGTTTGACTACCAAACATACTTCTATTATCTCTACCACTACTATCTTTTATGAAAATATAATCTTTTGTTTCTTTTAATATTGTAATTGTAGTTTCTTCTGTAAAACCTTTTAATACAGGTCTAACTTTCCATAAAGTAGTAACGTAAACTAACTCTTTTTCAAACTCACTTCTATCTTCTTGTTTTATTGGCACACAAACTTTTGTACCAGTTTGTTCGTCTGTAACTTCACTACCCAATAACATCATTCGAGAAACTTCACTTTTTCCATTACTTGTTATTACGGCTTGATATTCATATTTTCTTCTAAGTCCTTCTTCTTCAACTACTGTAATTATCACAAATTCATTAGAGTAAGCAAATGGTGTTTTTGCACCAATACCAAAACCACCAGTATATTTGTCGCTATCTCTTTTTGTTGAACCACCATACTTTAAAAATATATTATCCATACGACTTGGACTTATCCCTATTCCGTTATCTTGAAATGTTATATAAGTTTCTTCATCTGACAATAAACTTCCTAAATTATTTGTTAATTCTACACAAACAGGTGTACTCTCTCTACCTGCCTCTCTATTTGCGTCTCTTGAATTAGATACAACCTCTCTACATACTGCACCTATTTTATTTTTATACATTTTGTCTCTCAACAATTTGATAATCATTGTGTCGTTTGTATCTACACTAAAAGTTTTACTTTCAACTCCTAAGTTTTCAAACTCTTTTTTTTCTGTTTTTAATTTCATAATTTGTTAGTTTTTTTGTTTATAATAATAGTAGTGTAAATTGTTTGAATACGTTACAAAATTTCTATTTATTTAATATTTTTTAAATTCTTTTTTACCAAAAGAAATTATATTTTCTTTGTTTTTAATTATATTTTTTGAACTTACCAATACATTACCTCCAACCTTTATATTCTCCCCAATAATAACTTTTTTACTTTCAATTTTCAAATTTCCACCTACTAAAATATCTCCCTCTAAAATAACTTCTGTGTCAAAATTTAAAGTTAAATTAGAATAAAAAGAAGTGTTTTTAGGTATGCTAATTTTATTATCAGAAGAAATTAATAATTCTTCTAAATAAAACTCTCCCTCTGTAAAAGGTTTCAACCCCACTTTTAACTTAAAGTCAAAAGGTAGAAAATCACTATTTAATTTATCTATTTTTTCTAATAGTGAAAACGAACTTTTTACAGAATTAAAAAAATTAGTATCATCAACTCCTTTAAAATTATATTTTTCTAATAATTGAATAAAATATTTAGAATACTCTATTTTAGGCGTTCCATTTGCAGTACCTTTAAATTCAAATATATTACCTATTTCATTATCATTAACCCTTGCTTCAAGTGTTATATGTGGTCTATTAAATTTATCTCTCAAAGAAAAAGCAACGCTATTTCCATTTGAAATTCTTGTACTATGCCCACTACTACCAATACAATGTCCCATTGTACTACCCTCTTCTTTACAATCTACCTTTGTTATTAATTGTACCCACTTATAATCTCCACAATCTAATACAACATTTGTATTTTTTAATCCATTTACACTTGGTACAAATAAAGACTTTTGATATTCTTTTGCTAATTTAAGAGCAGTATTGAAGTTAATACTATTTAAGTTTATGTCTTGTATTTCTTTTTTCCAATCTAAAACTAAATCAATATCATTTTCTTTGTTTATTATACTTGGACTTTTTAATACTTGATTACCTATCCAAACACAATATTTTTTACTTTTATTATAACATTTTTGAGCAATATCTTTAGATAAACCAACTTTGTTTACCAAAATATTCATTTTTTTATCTGTATATATATTTTCTTTCATATTAATAGTAGTGTAATTAATTGGAATACGTTACAAAATTTATATTTATTTTTTTAAGATTATTTCTTGTCATATTAATAGTAATGTAACTATTTGGAATACGTTACAAAATTTCTATTTATATTTTTACCAGCTCGACCTGAAGTTACCAGCTCGATAATAAAAGAAAAACAAAAGTAAGGTATACGATATTTTCTTTTTATTTTGGTAAAAGTAATGACAAAGTTTTACCAAAATATACATATTATTTCGTATACCTTGTGTTTGAGATTAACATATTTCTCTGCTGGGGCTGCGGGAAGAAGTTGTTCCCATAAAAATAAGACACAAAAAAAGGCTGACAAATTAATGTCAACCTTTGAGTTATTTTTGGTGAGCCCGATAGGATTCGAACCTATGACCGCCTCCTTAGAAGGGAGGTGCTCTATCCAGCTGAGCTACGGGCCCTTGAAAATATAAATTAAACCTAAAAGTGGGCCCAGCAGGACTCGAACCTGCGACCACCTAATTATGAGTCAGGTGCTCTAACCAACTGAGCTATGGGCCCTATACGTTTAAAGTATACTTATTAATTAAATATTCATAATATGATTTAAAAGTTTTTTATCTTTTTCTATTTTCTTTTCAGGTAGTTCTTTTAAGTTTGTATTATATATACCAAAATTAAGAGCGTTATATAAGGTGAATAAATTTTTATTACAACCAGGACTCTTAACAAGTTCACCATACTCATTAATATATTCCAACCCAGATGAAACTTCTAAGTCATATCTTTCTTCGGCACAAGATATAATCTTTTTAGATAAACCTACCTTTTCACCAATAGAAGTTATTTTTCTTTTAGTTATCTTTACTTTAGAAAGTTCTTCAAACTTATCAATATCAGTTTGACAATTATCTATAAAGTATTTTGCTTCACGAATAATGTTTATTATACGCTCTTGATTACTATATTTATTTGAATCATCAGAAGTTGAATGTTTAAATGCGCTTTTTGTTATCTCTCCCTCAGGTCTAGTTAAACCATTTGAACATATAAGTCTATAAAATCCCATCTCATTTCTCATTATAGTTCCACCATCATAAGAATTCCATATACTTATTTTTGGAAAAATACCACTAACATCACCAACGTCTTTTCTTTGTTTAATTATGTAATCAACATAAAATTTTGAATTGTTGATAACCTTAACATTTCTAGTAAACTCAATATTTTTCTCTTTAAAATATTGTTCTATTGGTTTTAATATAGAAGCGTTAGATACTAATCCGTAACGACTAGAACAAAAGTTTAGTATTTTATTATTTTCATCAACAACAGCATAGTCAAATCCTGGGGGGAAATTGTATTTAGGGAGAAGTGTTGATAGCTTTACCTTTTTTACTTTTTTAAATATTTCTTTATCTCCTACAAACATAACTTATATTTTTATTAAATTTAATAATATATTTACAAAACTATTCATATCGTCTTTGTTTGCACTTTTTTCAAATGTATCACTAAGAGAGTGGCACAATCCCCATGTTTCACAATAACCTCTTTCTTTTGCTATATTCATTTCTGAAAGGGGGAGAGTTCCAATGCAACAAGCTTGCAATCCACTTCTTGAAGCGTTTACACTTTCGTTATATGGTGTCCTAACTACTTCAAGAGTTTTGTCTCCTATATTATTTCTTAAATTTAAATTTTTATACATTAAAGATTTACTATCAGTACCAGTAATCCAAAATTCATCTCCACAAGCTGTAAGTTCTAAAGCATACATACTTGTTACATTACCATATTTATCATCTTTTATTTCTTCAATTAATTTATTCATACCTCTACCGCCTATTTCTTCACAATCTGTAAAAGCAATTACTACATTTTGATTAAGCTCTTCTTTTGGAACTTTATTTAATAACGTACATAAGTGAATAAGATTACAAACTGAAGCTGTATTGTCTTGACAATTTTCTGAATTTGGATTAGCAATATCGTGATGTGCGCTAAATACCATTGTTCCTAATGGAAATTCTTGCATTGACTCAAATGTAACAATCACATTTGCTAACTTAGTGTTATCAGCTTCACATTGTTTATTTAAAGAATCTAATGGCACAAACTCATAAGGTATACCTTGTGAAGCGAGTGTATTCATTATGTATTGAAGTCTGGGTGTTATTGGATTTAAATATCCACTACCAGAGTGAGACAAGTTTCTTACATTTTTACACATATCGTACAAATAGTCGTACCCTGTAAGTTCAGACAATAATTCTGGTCTTATATACTCAGTTTCTATATCTAATTTTGTTTCTTCCATTTTTTTAATTTAAAATACAAATTTAATTAAAAATTTCTATATAACAACGATAATTATAAAATATTTCTTATTTTCTTATATTAATAGTAGTGTAATTATTTGTAATATGTTACAAAATTATTAACTTATTCTACAACAATAGCGGCTGTATTTCATTCTGGATGTTACGCCTGGACAGCGGCGTGAATGTATAAGTTTCAAACGCAAGGTATACGAAATAAAATGCATATTTTGGTAAAAATAATAATAAAGTTTTACCAAAATAATAATAAAATATCGTATACCTTGTATATTAAAATTGTGACTTGGATTCCTGGACGCCGCTGGGGATTTTAAAAACATATAACAAATATTTTCATTTTTTTTTTGATTTAAGATTTTTTTTGAATAATTATTATTGAACGAAGTGGGTACGTTATAAAACAATCACCACCAAACTTATATCACCTAATAAATTTGGAAGATATTTGGAACGAGCAAAATAAATCTTGATATAAGTCTCGGTTGTAACTTTTAATTAGTTTGCCTTTACCCACAACAACCATATAGAAAATCAAGTACAAAAATCACAAATTTTAACTAATCTTAGGGGTGGGTACTACCAACAAAGAAAGCGACCTTAAGAGTCGCTTTTTGTAATCGTTTACTATAAGAAATAATTACACTATGTTTATATTCAGTAGGTAGTTGTTGTAAAGTTTAGATATATTTTTTTTCTCTAAATCTTTTAGTTAATACAATTCTCCATGCAATTTCTTTTCTAAATATCTATTTAATAAATCTTGTATAAATGATATCAATAAATAAATAGAAGCAATGACACCAAATATACTTGAATCACAATATGCCCCATACGCACATATTGGCAAAACTATTAAAGATAACACTTGGAGTGATTTTGAAGCTATATATTTAATCATTCTATTTTTCATACCTATATTGTTTAATTTATACAAACACAATTTGTTTTTTTATCTCCTTCATTTGAATTGACAAAATCTCCTCTCTCATCAATGTGACCAACCCCAGCCGTAAAACAAACTTTTTGAAACTCATTACCTTCATCATCTTTTGAGTAAACAATAGGTAAATCTTTTAGTTTTGGGTTTTCTTTTACCAATTTTTGTAATGTCTTTATGTGTTCTTTTAGCGTTATCATATATAGCTTTTTACTAAAGGTCTATAGGTTTGCCTATTCCTTCATAATTATAATTACCACCCTTAACTTGGTCAGCTTCTACTTTTCTTGCGAAATCATACATGTCGTGTTTCATCTCTTTCTTTTTGCAATCATCACATATCATTTCTAAATTAAACATTGAGCCTATCATAGAGTTTGTTTCTGTATTGCACCTATCACATATTCTATTTTCTAATCCCATAGTTTATTTGTTTTATATTAATAGTAGTGTATTTATTTGGAATACGTTACAAAATATAACAAAACGTTAATCATATCTCTATTGTTTAAAGTTTTTAGGCGGTAAGCAGTTGCCACAATACCAATTATTAAAACGCTCTCCCTTGAAAATAAAATTAATTAATGAATGGTTAGCATTTGCTACTCTCCATATTTCTGTGGGGTATTTATCACATCCCTTACATTTAATTTTACTCCCAAAAAGAATATGCTTTTGGTCTTGGAAATAATCTAATTCTTTCATATCTCTATTGTTTATAAGTTTTCTTCAATCCAATCAATGATATTACTGTTGCCCATTGTAAGTTCTAATAAATCTTGCTTATTATAAATCTTCTCAACAATCCTGTGAGTAGTAATAGTGTTGTGTATTGGGTCTACTTTGAGAAAAGTAACGATTTCATTATATACATCTTCAGAAATTAAAGTTTTAAAGTCATACTCAACATCAACCTCATCTATTCCACCTTGCTCACAATAAGCTTTGATAAATGCTTGTGATGGTTGGGCTAGTCGCTTAAAGTAATGGTCTGATTTGTTGTATAACTTAGCCATACTTTCAGTTGATACAACTTGTTCATTGTAGTCTAGCTTATTACTATTAACAAAATTTCCGATTTTAATTATGTCTTTTGATGTAAGCTTAGGGTCAGTAGTTGCTATGATTTTTCTAATTTCAGGGTGAGGTCCAAATTCAATAATACTCTTAGAGTTTTCTGAATTAGCTTGATATATCTTTTGGAAATTGGTATTAATAAACCAATCACCCTCCTTAATTTCTTCATCTGTTGTGAAGTAGAGGTGTTGAAACTCAAATGCTGATTTAGGTTCTTGATGAGAATTGGATGTAGCATCTCCTAAAAGATATTGGTCATCTTCTTCTATATATCCGTTGTTTAAATATAAATCATCATTAAATACAACAATATTTGTAATGTCTTCTGTAGGTAACATATGTACCTGTGTTCTTTTTCTATTTGCTTCCATTTGTTTAGTTTTAGATTGTTAATATTAATTTGGTTTATTTAATTCTATAAATTCAGAAGATATTACTTTAAACTTTTCAGGTGGTAAAGTAAAGAAACCTTTTCCTTTTTGGAAAACAGAAAAATATCCTATATGTTCAGGACGTAAGCTTCCATCTTCTCTTGTTCCTGTATAGATTTTACCTTTTTGTAAAGGGTAATCATTGCTTAAGTATTCTAATGTGTATTTTGTATAATTCATTTTATTAGTTTTAGATTGTTAATAAAAAATTGAAGTAATCCTAAACCATAATTTATAGTTTATTTGTTTTATAATAATAGTAGTGTAATTATTTGTAATACGTTACAAGTTTTAAATTAAATTTATAACTAACTTACATTCTTCAATTACATTCTCAACATATGCTCTTGTAAAATCAGTAATACTAATTGGCGTTAATTCAGATTTATAAATTCTCCATAACTCGCCACTATCATTTAATCCAAGCGAATCACGCTCACTCTCTAACTTTATTAACCAATATGGATTATCTTCATATCCATTATACGTCTTGTCACTCCAGCAAATTCTTTTAATTGAATAACTCATCTTCTTTGTTTTATATTAATAGTAGTGTAATTATTTGGAATACGTTACAAATATAAAAAATTTTATAATAACAACTTCTTCCCTATATGCCCAAGCGATAAATATATATCCAAGCGATAAGTTTGATGGTCCCACGGTTGCACTTTCATATGTGAGGTATACGAAATAATATATATATTTTGGTAAGAAATAGTTAGAAATCTTTACCAAAATAACAATAAAATATCGTATACCTATATTGCTTTAAAAAAACTTATTACAGTGAGACGCGGGACTCAAGATGATAAATCGCGGGGATATAAATTTTAAAATTACTCATTATTTTAAGTGAGTTAATCAGAAATTTAAAAAAACTTAATATATATTATTTATAAAGCATTAAAAAATGGAAACAATAAAAGTAACGAACTTACAAATAGAAGATTATTATGGAATAACATTAGATAATTTGATATTTGAAAACAAAATAGAAATAAACCCTAAGGAATTTGACTTAAGAGTTGAAGGGTTTTCTTTTGTTGAACAAGAACTTGAAGAAGAAGGTGGATATTTAATTAGAATACAATGTGAACACGAACAATCTTTAAATGGTTGGGAGGAAATTGATTTGATACATTCTCAAATAATGGAAATAATCTTAGAAGGGGGAGAGGGGTTTTTGGATAATGAACAAGAATTGTCAGACCAATTAACTTCTTGTTTGGAAATGTTAATATAATAAAAAAGGGAGAATTAAATCTCCCTTTTGATATCTCTATTGTTTTTTTTAACTATTCTTACCTCCAAGAATTTCTACATTTTCGTATGAAAGAGGTTTGTGATTGCATTCGCCAACTGAATCAGGTTGTCCACAAGATGAACATAATTCATTTATAGGCAACTTCCACTTAACGCCGTAATTATCTATTGTTACTTTTGATACAAAGATTTCTTTCTTGTCGCTCATAGTTACTTGGTTTATTGGTTTATATTATACTCTATATTTCATCTTCTGTTTCATCACCTAAGAATAATTCAACGTCAATTAATTCGTTGGTTTCTTTTGTGTTGAATGACCATATAAATGTCTCCCCATTTTGTAAGTCTTGAAGGTCTTCTTCTGAAAAATGTATTTTGATTGTCTTACTCATAGTTACTTGGTTTATTGGTTTAATTATATTTTTTATTTCCTCTAATTTTTTTATTAAAAGTAAATAAGTAACACTATTATATGCATTACTATATTCTTTTAGACTAAGATAATCTTAACTTCAATAATGATTCATTATCAACCCCAATAAAATTATTTGCACCACCACTATAATCTTTATAACTTTTTGCTGTACGAATTAATAATTCATCGTAACCAAAATGTCTTACATCTGAACAACTGAAATAAAATATTTGACCGCTTGGTGCTGTAAAGAACCCGCTGAAATAATAAAAACCATAACCCATTTCTAAATCGGTGCAACCCCTTTGAGTTAATACTTTTGAAATTCTATTTTTTTCTTTTCTGAAAAATGATTTGAAATCTGAACCCAAATCTGAACCTGAATAATTTTTTCCCATTGTTTTAAGTTTTAATAATTAGATATAGATGTTTTTATTAATATCTTTTTCTGACTTTTCTAATTCCCATATCATTGTTTATTTATTTTATATTAATAGTAATGTAAATTATTAGAATACGTTACAAAATATTATATAATATCTTCATAGTAAACAAATTCCTCTATCAACTCATCATCTCCGCCAACATCAATATATACACCATCGCCACTAGAGTCAATACGAGTAACTCTACCCTCCATTAAACCTATTGAGGTACTTGTTGATACAAAATCATTTTTTATAGGCTTAGGTTTAGTTATCTTGTGACCAACAGACTTTCCAAAATTTATAGCAATTTGTTCTTTTGGCTTTAATGTTAAGATAATATTATCTCTTGTCTTTATTGTAACGTTTTTGTTAGAAATATTTTTCCAAAAAGTCCAATCAGAAAAAAACTTATCAAAATAATTTTTATCAGTCATTTCTAACGTATAACTATTTTCCTCTCCCTTTAAGTCTAAAAAGTAACTCAATTCTTGGGGATAAAATAATTCTTCATTATAATCAAAGTTTTCTTTATTAAATTTATAAATTTCTGTTTTAAATGTCTTTAAACAATTTGACCTATCTAAACAGTCTATCATGTCTTTTCCCTTTCCGTCTAAATACATATCTCCGTTAAATTCTTGGGTGGACATTATGTATTTATTTGTAATTAAATAAGCAGTTCCTCTTGTCATAATAATTGTTTATATTACTAGTAGTGTAATTGTTTGTAATACGTTACAAAATTTATATTTTTAATCTATTTTTTATTTCAAAAACATCATTAAAATTAATATATCTATTTTGATATTCATTTTGCTCTAACATTCTTAATAAATCATCTTCTGAAATAATAATAATATATTTTGGCTTACAAAATCTTTCTCCTATATAATTTGCGTCTTGTGTATCTGTTGACCAAAAATAAAATACATTTTTAGCCGTAAACTTAGAAACTACACCTGCCATAATCCAGTTGTAATTAGTTTGCGCCTCTAAAACTATATCTCCTATTTGTATTTCTCTACCCAATATATCTTTCATAACTTTTTGTTTCTTTTGTTAATTATGTCCAACCTTGATTTGGGCAATCTTTAGGTTTTCCACTTTGCCAATTAATGTCACTATCTTCATTAAGGTTTGGAGACAAAAATGCCTTATTTCCAAAATATAAAGCAATCCCCAAATCTCTATCGCTATCAACTTCGCCCGTTAACCCTTTTGCATTATTCATCTCTGCTAAAAGTTGGTAGAAATCTTTCCCATCAAACATTCCATAACCTTCAT
>TARA_B110000503_G_scaffold23260_1_pt1 | contig 16547 bp, 14 predicted proteins | sample TARA_B110000503 | Tara Oceans TARA_B110000503 (sample SAMEA4397472) | marine metagenome | biome: Polar Biome; feature: [SRF] surface water layer (ENVO:00010504); material: water (ENVO:00002006), including particulate matter (ENVO:01000060) such as... | depth 5 m | reverse complement strand
GCTGTCTTTTGTTCTACCCTTCTGCCGGTTTCCACTCGTATGCGTTGTTTTTGTTTGCCTTCTTCGTGCTAGCAGCGGGTATCACCGTTCTGCAAGTTGCGGCAAACCCCTACGTTGCTGCGCTAGGATCCGAGAAAACCGCTGCAAGTCGCTTGAATTTGGCGCAAGCAGCAAACTCCTTTGGTACTACCGTTGGTCCATTGGTAGGTTCGGCATTGATTTTGGGCGTTGTTGCCGCAGACGCCACAGCCGTGCAAATGCCCTACGTCATGCTCGGCGGACTTTTGGTTGCTGCCGCGCTGGTATTTAGAAGCATAAAGCTGCCCGTACTTGAGCATGTTGAAAGCCAAGAATCAGACAGCGACGACAGCGTGTGGAATTATCGTCATCTTGTTCTTGGTGCGCTGGCGATTTTCCTCTATGTTGGCGGTGAAGTCTCGATCGGCAGCTTCCTTGTTAACTATTTTTCAGAAGAGTCCATCGCCGGGTTAAGTACCGCCGATGCCGGTGAAATGGTTGCTTACTACTGGGGTGCCGCATTGATTGGCCGTCTCGTGGGTGCCGCATTGATGAACTACATTGCTGCCACAAAATACCTTGCCGTCAATGCACTGATTGCGATGGTGATGATTCTGGTCAGCATGAACACCACCGGCAGCGTCGCCATGTGGTCAATATTGGCCGTCGGCTTCTTCAACTCAATCATGTTTCCAACCATTTTTACTCTCGCTGTTAATGGCCTCGGCTCAATGACCAGCAAAGGGTCTGGCTTAGTCTGCCAAGCTATTGTGGGTGGCGCATTAGTGCCGCTAATTCAAGGCTTAGCCGCAGACACTGTCGGCATTCAAATGAGCTTCGCCGTACCGCTAGTGTGTTATATCTACATCGGCTGGTATGCATTGCGCGGCGCACAGGTTAAAGCATAAGGCCATGGCGCTACATCACTGTGTTGCCAACAGAGACATTTGCGCCACACAGTGACTGCCTCGGCTAAGCGAGAGCTTGCGTGGCAGACAGTTAAAAAAACGGCGATATCACTGTATCGCCGTTTTTTTGTGTCTGTTGCTGAGAGGTTAAGTGCTAGAGCTGAAAGAGCTTATTGGGTTGCACATGGATTTGATGCGAGTGAATCATAAGATTCGTCAGCCACAGAGTGTAGTCAGACGACTCTCTGAGTAGCATCTTCACATTCTCGTCATTGGCTTCTGCACGAAACGCGCGTCTAAAGAGTGGCGAGTAATAAAGCGCTCGGCCAAAGTATGCGGGGACATCCGAAAAGGCTGTGCGCATTTCATTAAACTCATCACGGCTATCGACCATCGTCGGTAAAATAACCACAGGCGGTGGCTTCGGGCCATTAGATGCTTGGTTCTCTTCGAATAGCTGATGTAGTGCGTCAAGAAACTTTCTTGTGGCAAATAGATCAGCATCGCTCACCGATGTAGGCACAAAGATAATATTGGAGTTCATGAAAAATGAGCTGCGGACAGGATCGCTGCCCGCCGGGCTATCTATGATAATGTAGTTATTTATATCGCGAAAATGCTCTTTAGACTGAACATGGTTGGTGATTTTTGCATTGTTGGGAAAACCATTGCCAAGAAAAAAATCATTGTCTTGAACTACGCTGAACCGATGATTAGTAAAGCGTTTCAGCGAGTCGCTACTGGTTGCCTGCGGGTCAAGATCTATCAGTTCGATCTTATCTCTACCAGATCGAGTCGCTAAACCAAGGCCCATAAGCAGCGCCAAGGTACTTTTCCCGACACCGCCTTTAGAATTGGCAAATATTGCTGTTTTTGTAATACCGAGCACAGTGTAGGTTCCGCAATCTTGGAAATTTTAAGTAAGCGATAAGTTCAGTATGAAAACAGAACTTAGTTTACGCTATTCTGGTCGTCTGAGAAGTTACTGCCCAGTGATGCAGTAAACGCTTCCAATCGGTCAGAAACAACTTTCTTATTCTCTACTCCGTCGCTGCCCCAATCGGTTGAAATCTCACCTACTAATTTCGCACCTTCGATTGTCTCAAGCGAACCGTAATGAATCTTTCCACGAATCTTTCCAGACGAGCACACAGTCAACTTGCCGGTAAGCGTGAGAGTATCTTCAACAATGCCCTCGACAGTTGCAGTTTCACCTGAAATATCACCTTGGACCACACCGTTAGGCCCTACGATTAAGTGCTTAACGGAAACCTTACCCACAATCTTGCCATCAATCCGAGCAGTCCCTTTAATGGAGAGAGACGCGCCTTCGAGATGTGTACCTTCGCCGACGTAAAATTCGTATTGTTCATTAATATCTGACATATGCTTCTGCCCTAACTTATTATTATCGAGAGTTTGACTCCACGCACCTCGCTCGGCCCCAAACGGAAACAGCCCCTGTCGGAACACTTTCAGTGGACGTCATATCGTTATCATACTTTATATAAAGATCGACAGCATTCTAAAATTGTTAAATGATCTTCTTTAATAGGGCCTCAAAACGTGCAAAAAAGCAATCATTTCAACACTAGAGCTCATCGCCAAATAACGAGTTCAGCGCAGCGCCGATAAATCGGGTAGGCAAGGTACTCTTTTAAGCAAACATGCATAACTAAAACTCCCGAGTTTCACCGATAGAGAGAACCCAACTATTATCATCACCTAAAGCCGTTGATAGCGCGGCCGCTTTAAAGCGTTTGGGCGGCTCCGCAAGGGGCTCATCAGACAGGTCAAAGGTGCCAAAATGCATTGCCATAGCCACCTTAGCTTGCAAATCGACTGCTGCCTGGGTCGCCTCTTCGGGATTCATGTGAGAGGCCTTCATCATCGCGTTTGGCTCGTAAGCGCCAATCGGAACAGCGACTAAATCAAAGGGCCCAATTTTTTCACCAATCTCTTTAAAACCGTCAAAATAACCGGTGTCGCCCGAAAAATAAAAGCGCTTATCAACCCCTGACACAGCCCACGATGACCACAACGCCTTTCGCGCATCGGTCAAACTGCGTTTACTCCAGTGCTGTGATGGAAGGCAGTAAATAGTCGCCCCTTTAAAGTCGACCGAGTCGCCCCAATCCAGCGCCTGCACCTCAGTAATACCATTTTTTTGCAGCAATTCAGCATTACCGAGAGGAACAAAAAATACCGTCTCACTGTTCAGTTTTGCCAATTTACGCAATGTTGGCAGATCGAGATGGTCATAGTGATTGTGAGATATAACAACAAAATCGATACGTGGTAAATCCTCAATGGCTACCCCGGGATCAACCCAACGACTTGGGCCCACCAATGGAACTGGGCTCGGTGTTTTTGACCAAATAGGATCCGTTAAAAAATTGATGCCATCCATCTGCACCAAAAGAGTGGCATGACCAATCCACGTAACGGTAGGAGCAGAGCTATTCAGTCGCAACAGATTACCATCATTAGCAATTTTTTCAGGCGCGCCAGCATTACTGCGCAAAAAAGTACCAAAGCGACGCAAGAAAAAGGGCACCCGCACAGCAGCCGAGCCATGGGAGAGATCGCCATTAGTATTGGTAAATCGGCCCTCAGAATCTTTCGGCGCGCCATCGAACAGCGGTTCAGATTTCTCCTCCGCCTGCAGTGAGACAATAGCCATAATAAAACCCAAAGAAAGAATAAAGCGTGATAATTGTTTTATGAGCATTTGTAACTCCCCCAAGGCCACTTATTCTAAACCAAATAGTGATGCTTTGAGGAGGTTTCTGCGCTTGGCTGCAAGTCTAAAAAGGTAGGCCTTGTTCGTCTGCGTGCCGTATCTCCTTCTGCGGATATCACGACGAGTAGATTCACTGGCCCAACTTACGCTCCATATAGCTAAAAGGGCATCAAATCCTGACGACACGGACGGTTACTATATGTGTTTCCAGCGCTTTACTGTTTTTCTATGGGTTCCTTGCGATATATCAAACTACCTAACCCAGAAAGCTGAATAGAATCGACAGGTATTAGATTGTGCAGGCCGGAAAGAGGGCGCCCAAAAGGGGCACATCTGAAAGGAGTTTTCGTGGTTAAGTTTATTTTGTATTGTTCATCGCTCTTGTTGCGGGCTGCTCATCCGCAACAAAAACGCTTAAATATGGCTATCTTCCCGGAGGAGACTACCCCTACTGCGCTAGAAAGAAACCCGTCGATCTAGAAAGAAGCGCCTATAGGTTATCTATTGTTGATCTTCGTAAAGAGAACCAGCTGAGTTGTTCTGATTTGGATGTGCCTCGAGACTCTGAACTCGAAGGTTCCTTTGGTCTCAGTTTTTTTGAACATTACGTCAGAGCAATGATTGAATTAAATAATGGAGTGGTTGATCCTGAGTCAAAAAATAGTTTATCTATAGAACTCAAAGCGCTTTCTGGTAGCCTGTCTGGTGCATATCCCGTCCCCTGGACGGAACTCGCCCATTACTCGCCGTTTACTGCACCGCTAAAATGCAATGCGCCATCGGAATCTATTGGCAGACTGAACAGCGCCCGCTCACTGCGGAAATCTTGGCTATTGACCCAGGGTGCCCTGTCACCCTGTCTAGGCTGAAGATGCATTGCTCGCTGCAAGTAGCCAGCTGGGAAATCGGCAATCCAATCTTTGGTGGGCATGTCCTTTAATGAATCTGGCACCAGTGGCACTATTCTACTGGTCTTGGTTTTAGTCATATGATTTAGTGCTCTGCACACCCATTCTGAAATAAGGTCAGCACGCAATGTCCAAGACGCATTGACATAGCCGAAGGTGGTTACCATATTGGGTACATTGGAGACCATAAATCCTTTGTAGGTTATTAGCTTCGAGAAGTCTATGACTTCGCCATCGACGCTAAATTGTGCGCCACCCATAACCTCTAGCTCAAGACCTGTGGCACTAACGACAATATCTGCGACCAGTTGCTGTCCTGATTTCAGCTTAATTCCAGTCTCGGTAAAGCGTTCAATATAATCTGTAACTATATTGGCGCTACCGCTGCTAATGGCTTTAAATAAATCGTCATCAGGCACCAGACAGAGACGTTGCTCCCAAGGGTTATAGTTGGGCGTAAAATGTTTGTCGACATCGAAATCCGCGCCTAGCTGCTTGCGTAACTTCTGGATTAGAAAACGCTTAGCTACTGTTGGGTATTTACGCGCCAGTTTAAAAATAAACTCCTGAAACAAGGTATTTCTGACACGCGTCACTGCGTAGGCCAAGGTAGCCGGCAGGATCTTTCGCAGGCTATTGGCAAACCAATCTTCGGAAGGTCTTGAGAAAACATAGGTGGGTGAGCGCTGCAGCATAGTCACCTGTTTGGCTTTCTTTGCTATGGCGGGAACCAGGGTCATTGCTGTGGCACCGGAGCCGATAATCACTACGGTTTTATCTTGGTAGTCGAGGTCGTTGGGCCAAAATTGCGGATGAACCACTTTACCTTTAAAGCTAGCCACGTCGGGAAACTGCGGATCATGAGGTTTCTCATAGCTGTAGTAGCCTGCGCACATATAGAGAAAATCACAGGTCATCTGCACAGTTTTTTCGCTGTCAGCTTGGCGGACTTCTAATGTCCATAGGGACTGTTCTGAGGACCAGCTGGCAGAGATTAGTCGATGGCCGTAGCGAATGTGTTGGTCGACTGCATGTTCAGCTGCGGTTTCGCGAACATAATCGAGAATAGAAGGGCCATCGGCAATGGCTTTGGCACCTTCCCAGGGTTTAAAGCTATAACCCAATGTGTGCATATCACTGTCGCTGCGGATGCCGGGGTAGCGAAATAGGTCCCATGTGCCGCCCATGGTAGCGCGTGACTCGAGCAATAGATAGCTTCGATCAGGGCATTTTTCGGCGAGATGGCAGGCCGCGCCAATACCTGATAGACCAGCGCCGACGACAATCACGTCTCTGTGCTCTTTGACGTTTTTGCGCAGCTCACTATCTGAATACTGTGCTGAAGATACCGACATTTAATTTTCACCTTACTTTATTTGTGGTAACGGAGATTTCCCTACTGTGTCGCTCATTCGTTTCTGATTAGATACTCGGTAGACCCTTAATCGGCTTTTTATTGCGTAAAAGAGTCAGAGGCACAGTGATAAGTGGGAACAAGACTTCGTAGTGTATGGGCATCAGGCGCTGACACAGGTCGATAAGTTTAGCGTCGGCACCGACAAAAATACGAGAGCGTTTTTTGAACACGCCCTTGAGTATAATCTGCGCTGCACGACTTGGATGCATACCGTTTCGCTGAAAGAATGCGGCCATTGCTTCCTGGTCATCACCTATGCCGGCGAGTTTGCCCATCAGGCGCTGAAAGGCATTGGCCGATTCCTTAGCTTCATTAACCCGTGCATTGCCAAGTATATTGGTGCCTATATGGCCTGGATGAACAGAGTGTATCTGTACTGAGCTTCCTTTGTGTTCCTTCACTAGGCTTTCGGTGAAACCGCGCACAGCAAACTTTGCCGTGTGATAAACCGATTGTCGTTCAACCACAATCATGCCAAAGATAGAAGACGTATTGATTAGAGCGGCTTCAGGCCGTTGTTTCAGATAAGGTAAAAAAGCGCGACTGGAGTTGATCACTCCATGCAGATTGATATTCATTACCCAGTCCCAATCGTTCTCCGACAGGTCTTCAAAAGTTGAGTCAACGGTGACCCCAGCGTTATTGAAGACAAGATCAACTTGACCATGTTGAGCAATGACCTGTTCTGGCAAGGCTTCAATCGCGGCTTTGTCGGCGACATCGAGAGCATGGCGAGATACCTTAACAGGGTAGTCCCGGAGCATCGTAACAGTCTCAGCAAGCGCCGCTTCATTGATGTCACAGGCAGCTATATTGGCCCCAGACTTGGCCAGTAGTATGGCAAGGTAACGGCCTATGCCTGATCCAGCACCGGTGATTACAGCGACTTTATTAGAAAATGTTTTCATTGCGACTGCTCCTATTATTTTTTTATTATTTTCTGCGGCTCTACATTGCCCATTAGCTTTTAGTAACCGCGCATTAAAACCTTCGCTGATTCTGCCTGCAGCCATGTTTTGCGCATTGTAGTTGACAGACAGCTATAGGGCAGTGTCAAATACGGTCAATAGTTGCTTCATTTGTCGTCATTTACTAATCTTTTATCCATTGATTTGAGGTATTTATGCTTTCTCCTGTATTCAGCGTATTACTTGATCTACTCGCTAATCAGGGTATATCTGAAACCCAGTTGCTTGAGAAAACAGGTTTGAAACCTCAAAATATCAGAGCCGCGACTTTTTTCAATTCCCAGCAAGCGGACGAAATTTGCAGTAATGCCATCAAACTGTCTGGTGACCGATTACTGGGTGCTAAGTTGGGAGCAAAGCTCGATATAGTTTCCCTGGGTATCCTCGGCTACGCCCTAATGACCAGCGCCACTGCGGGAGATATGGTCAAAATATTGGTACGTTACAAGCGTGTGGTAATGCCCAGTGTGTGTATCGAGTTAATACCTGGGCCCGGCACTCTGGAATTGCACTGTTCGGCAGCTCATTTACCTAAAGCCTTAGAGCAGTTTTATAAAGACTCACTCTACGCTGGTTTGGTTACTAATCTACAATTACTCACGGACAACCAGGGGGCTGCGACCAGCCTTGAGCTGGATTATGGTCAGCCAGAGGATATGGAATTTTATCATTCAATATTCGGTACAAATGTCCGCCTTGATAGCGGCCGTTGCTGCTTGATATTTGATGCCGCCAGCCTAGCAGTGCCGATAACCTCTTCTGACCCTGTGGCTCAGGATATCTTTCGTCGCGAGTGTGATCGGATTTTGGCCAGTGATGAATCCTCTGGTGTTGTCAGCGAGCGGGTTAAGCAGCTGCTGTTGTTGTCGCGGTCAGAATTTCCCACCTGCGCGGCTGTAGCCGAGCAGATGCATATGAGTGAAAGTACCTTGCAGAGACGGCTGGCCAAGGAGGCAACTCGATTCCAGCAATTGCTGGATCAGGTGAGGTACCGGCTGGCGCTGGAGTATTTGCAGGGCACAGAGTTGCCCATAGCCGAAATTGCCACCTTAGTAGGCTTCAGTAGTTCGGCTAATTTTTCCCGTTCCTTTAAACGGTGGTCGGCAACAACGCCAGCAGGCATTCGACAGGCTAACCTGCCTCAGTGACTTGTTTAACCGCCTCAATCTTAAATTCTTCGGGGTATCGCTTTCTGCTCATCATTATACCTCTCTAGTCGCTATTGTGTGCGACTGAAACGTGTCTAGCAAACTAGTGGCGATTCAAGTGCGAGAGACGCACGAAATAATCCTGAAATGTTCCCAGATTGTTCCCAGATGGTTTTTGCTTTCCAGAAATGAAAAGATAAAGTAACGTCAGTCATTGAAAATAGAGGATATTTTGGTAGCTACGGGTGGACTTGAACCACCGACCCCAGCATTATGAATGCTGTGCTCTAACCAACTGAGCTACGTAGCCATAAAAACAAGACAGTCCCCGAGGTGGGGCGCGCATTTTCGCCATCCAACGCTAATTTGTCAATAGTCTAGCGTTCGCGGTGGTCACAAAGTTTGATTTCGACTTGCGGCTATTTTGAGGGTGATGCAGATCACACTTTAAGTTGATCTGGAGCACGTTTTTCGAAAATGCTGCCTAGGCCATCAAATTGAATTTAAAATCTTCTCATAATGGACGGAGCCTCTGATCGGGGCTTGCCAATATTGTCTGGATCAGCATTTTTTGCTTTGTTAAACCGAGATGTCCAGAAGTCTCAGTGTTTCAACATAAATGCTGATCTTCTAACAGGCGGCAGTGGCGATGGGTTCTCGGTCAGGGGCGCTTTCTTGGGTCTGGCTGGGGCTGTTGCTTGTAGAGTGCGGTGACCATGGAACCGCCTACGACCATGACTGCGCCGATGAGTGAGAGCACGCCTAGCGCTTCTACCACTATCCCTTCTATCGGTATTATATGAACCGCTGCCACTGTGAATACGGGTGGCAGTGCGATCACAGCGCTGACTTTTGATGCTTCTATGTGGGCTAATGCTTCTGCAAAACTGCCGTAGGCTATAAGTGTGTTGAGGCCGCAGAAAATCAGCAGTCCCCATTGCAATTGGGAGAGCTCGGCCATTTTACTGAAGTCGGAGAAGGGTAAGAACGATACGGCACCGATCCAGTAAAATATAACCATGGTTTCCTGTGAGCTAAAGGCTTTTAGTAGGATCTTCTGGAGGATGCCGTACCCTGTCCACAGTAGGGCGGCGACAAATACCAAGAGCATACCGACGCCGTAGTCGCTAAAGGCGAAAAACAGGTCGTGCAGGCGATGGTAAAAAAACAGTACTAGCCCTAAGGCGAAGCTGAGGAACCCTAGCCACTGTGTTCTGGAGAAATGCTCGCCGAAAACCCACAGACCACTGAGTAGCAATAGCATGGGTGCAACCTGAATCATTACCTGGGCGGCTTCGGCGGTGGTCTTTTCAAGACCGAGAATATAAAGGGCGTAATTGCCAGCGAGAAGTAGCCCAGCGGCAAGAAGTTGCATAAGCACTTTTGGCGAGCGGAAGCGGCTACCTTTTTCGGGCATTTGGCTGTTTTTATGCTTTAGTAGGATGTATGGGGTGAGCAGCACGGCGGCGAGAAAGAAGCGGAAAAACGTTGTGGCGATTGGGTCGAGGGTCTGCATCACGCCTTTGAGTGCGATCGGCAGTAGGCCCCACAATATGGCTGTGGTGAGAGCCAGCAATAACCCGAGTTTCCAGCGTCCGCTTATTTCGCTCAAGGCGTGTTACTGACGTGGCTAAACATTGAAGCGGAAGTGTATTACGTCGCCATCCTTGACAATATAGTCCTTTCCTTCGAGACGCCATTTCCCAGCGTCTTTTGCTCCCTGCTCGCCATTTCCGGCGATGTAGTCGTCATAACCAATAATTTCTGCGCGGATAAACCCTTTTTCAAAGTCGGTATGTATTTTACCGGCGCTTTGGGGTGCGGTGGCGCCTACTGGAATGGTCCAAGCGCGCACTTCTTTGACCCCTGCTGTGAAGTAGGTCTGCAAGCCAAGTAGGCTATAACCAGCGCGTATTACGCGGTTTAGGCCAGGCTCGTCCATGCCCATCTCTTGTAGAAACTCGGCTCTTTCGTCATCTTCTAACTCGGCTATTTCTGCTTCTAATTTATTGCAGATAGGAACAACTATCGATCCGTCTTCTTTGGCGATGGCGATAACTGCGTCAAGATAGGGGTTATTGTCGAAGCCGTCTTCGTCGACGTTGGCAATGTACATGGTTGGCTTGAGGGTCAGCAGACTTAATGGCCTGAGTACTTTGAGCTCATCAGCGGTCAACGGGAAGGCGCGCAATGGCTTTGCTTCGTTGAGATGCGGCAGGATTTTTTCAGCCACTTGCTTCAGGGCTACGGCATCTTGGTCTTTGCCTTTGGCGGCCTTGGCGACGCGGAGAAGGGCTTTTTCAACGCTCTCAAGGTCTGCGAGGGCAAGCTCGGTGTTGATCACGTCGATGTCGTCGAGCGGGCTAATTTTGCCATCGACGTGAATGACGTTGTCGTCGTCAAAGCAGCGCACAACGTGTGCAATGGCGTCGGTTTCGCGAATATTGGCGAGAAATTTGTTGCCGAGCCCTTCGCCTTTGGATGCGCCGGCGACGAGTCCTGCGATATCGACAAATTCCATGCTGGTTGGCACGATTCGCTCGGGTTTAACAATTTGCGCGATGCGGTCTTGGCGTGGATCGGGAATGGGTACAATGCCAGTGTTTGGCTCGATGGTGCAGAATGGAAAATTTTCCGCGCTGATACCGGCCTTGGTCAAGGCGTTGAAGAGGGTCGATTTGCCAACATTGGGTAGACCGACAATTCCGCAATTAAAACCCATAGTAAAATTCCTGTGCTAATTCGCTAGCCGGTGTAATTCGAATGCAGAGCAGTCATGGCTTTTTCCCAATGGCCGGCGAGGGCTAAGGGGAGGGCGCGCTGCGCATCATCCATGCTGTTAGAAATCAGTTGTTGGTCATTCGGCGCTGCTTTCTTGAGTACGTAATCGGCAACTTGGCTGGCAGTGCCTGGATGACCAATGCCAATTCTCAGTCGCGCGAAGTCTTTATTATTTCCAAGGCTCTGAATAATATCGCGGAGACCGTTGTGTCCGCCATGGCCGCCGCCTTTCTTAAATTTTGCAACGCCCGGTGGCATATCTAACTCGTCGTGCACGACCAGTATGGCGTCGACAGGAACTTGGTAGAAGCGCGCGAGGGCGGCAACGGCTTGACCACTGCGATTCATGTAAGTGCTTGGGATCAAGAGTCGAATATCACGGTTGTCGATAACTACTTTCGCGCTGTCACCGTAAAATTTTGTTTCGTGCTTGAAATCAGCGTGCCACGATTTTGCGAGCTCCCTAACGAAGTCGGCCCCAACATTGTGACGCGTCCGATCATAGTTTGGGCCGGGGTTTCCCAGCCCTACGATTATTTCAACGGGCGTATCCAATGCTAGGGCCTGCTAGGTTAGCGGGCTGAGTATTACTCTCAGCTAGCTTCCTCGTCAGAGTCTGCGCCACCGTCATCGGTGTCGACAGCAGTCTTAGATTTGTTGACAGTCGCAACTGGCAAATCGTGCTCAGGGCCGTGGCTCAGTGCAACGCTCTCAACGCCTTTTGGCAGAACCAAGTCAGAAATATGCACTGTCTGGCCAACTTCAACTGCTGCCATATCAACTTCGATATATTCGGGCAGGTTTTGTGGCAAACAATGTATGTCGAGTTCGGTCATGCTGTGGGCAATGATGCCGCCGCCAACTTTTATACCAACACAGGTATCTTCATTGATGAAGTGTAACGGCACTTTGGTGTGCAGAACGGTTGTTTTGTTCACTCGCAGGAAGTCCATGTGCAGGATAATGGGCTTAGAAGGGTGACGCTGCATGTCCTTCAATACGACATCTTCTGCTTTGCCATCGATGGTCAGTGCGATAACGTGTGAGTAGAAAGCTTCGTTTTGCAGAGCTTTGTTCACTTCGCGCTGTGACAGGCTTACTTGAGCAGGCGTCTTGCCTCCTCCGTAAACAATTCCTGGAATTTCAGCGGACAGACGACGCAGGCGGCGGCTCGCACCTTTCCCTGTATCTTCACGACCTTTTGCGTATAACGTAAAATCAGTAGACATAATAGTCTCCAAGTAATGCCTAAACAGACCGCGACCAGACCTGTAAAGGAGTTTAAATGCCTTAAAATAAGGCGGTTGTTATAGTGCGGTGGGCTTGTTCAGCAGCGGGTTAAGGCTGTTGATCAGTCGAACATCGCACTAATAGATTCTTCATTGCTAATACGACGCACAGATTCGCCGAGCAGTTTGCCGAGTTGCAGTGTGCGTATTTTTCCACATTTCTTGGCGTCTTCACTCAGAGGAATACTGTTGGTGACGACCAGTTCATCGAGCTTAGAATTCGTAATATTATTGATAGCATTGCCTGACAGTACGGCGTGCGTTGCATAGGCAACGACTTTCTTGGCGCCATTTTCTTTCAGGGCTTCTGCTGCTTTACACAGCGTGCCGGCGGTATCAACAATGTCATCAACCAGCACGCAGGTGCGATCTTTTACTTCACCGATCAAGTTCATCACTTCAGTCTGATTGGCAGATGGGCGACGCTTGTCGATAATGGCCAGATCGCAGTCGAGTTTTTTCGCGACTGCGCGAGCGCGAACCACACCGCCGATATCAGGTGACACTACGATGAGGTTTTTATGGTTTTGGCGTTCAATGTCTCCGAGCAATACGGGTGCGCCGTAAACGTTGTCTACGGTACAGTTGAAGAAGCCTTGAATTTGTTCAGCGTGGAGATCGACGGTTAGAACGCGATCGACGCCTGCGTTTGAGAGCATGTCAGCAACCACTTTGGCGCTGATCGGCACGCGCACAGAGCGCACGCGGCGGTCTTGACGGGCATAGCCAAAATAAGGAACAACGGCGGTAATCCGCGAGGCAGACGCCCGACGCATGGCGTCGATCATCAAAACCAGTTCCATTAGATTGCGATTAGTTGGTGCACAGGTGGGTTGGACGATGAAGACGTCGTTGCCGCGAACATTGTCATGAATTTCAATGTTGATCTCGCCATCGGAGAACATTGAGACGTTCGCTTTGCCCAGCGCAACACCTAACTGCCGAGCGATTTGATTTGCCAGTTCTGGGTTAGCATTCCCAGAGAAGACCATTAATCTAGCCACGTGCGCTTTCCCGGATTTCATAGTGTTATAAATTGGCTGGGGCGGGAGGAGTCGAACCTCCGAGTGGCGGGATCAAAACCCGCTGCCTTAACCACTTGGCGACGCCCCAGTAAAAAAGTTATCTATCTGTTTGTGCACTTCGGAGTGATTCACTCCTTTTGCCACAAACCCAGTCCATTGGCTTGGAACGTTGAATAAAATACGTTCCCCTTCAGCTTGTGTTGCGCAGCGACAAAAAACGCTGGCGCCAGTTCCAGTCATCATCGGATTGCCGTATGTCTGCAACCACTCCACTACCTCTTTTATTTGAGGGTAAAGCTTTTCGGCGATGGCTTGGCAGTCGTTCCTGTACTGCTCCTCTGAGAGGGCGCGTATTTTGCTCGGTGGGGAGTGCCTTGTCAATTCAGGATGTGAAAAAATTTGCCCGGTTGGCACCTTGCAGGGGGGTGTAATGACTAAATACCAGCATTCGGCGATCTCGGTGGGGTTAAGTTGCTCACCAATACCTTCGGCGTAGGTAGTTTTACCTTCTACAAAGACAGGGACATCAGCGCCCAATTTCACGCCTAATTGAGCGAGTTCTTTCAGTGAATAGTGACAGTGCCACAGAGCATTGAGGGCGAGTAATGTGGTTGCGGCGTTGCTGCTGCCGCCGCCGAGTCCTGCGCCCATGGGCAAGCGCTTATCGAGTTCAATATGGCAGCCTAATTGGCTTCCGCTTTTGGTTTGTAAGAGTTTGGCGGCGCGAACAATAAGGTTGTCACTTTCGGGCACACCTTCTACTTGGGGTGACAGGCTTATGGTGCCGGTCTTGTTCGGGGTAAATGTCAGTTGATCACCGCCGTCGAGCAGCTGAAAAAGCGTCTCTAAATTATGGTACCCGTCGTCTCTGCGGCCGGTGATGTGCAGAAATAGGTTGAGTTTCGGTGGTGCCGATAAGGTGATGGATATCAACGGGCGTTACTCTTGGTTAAAAAATATCCAGTCGGATATTATCAGCTTAAAGGAATAGAGCCTATTTTCGCCGGCGTTAAGCGTGCCGACGATTTTTCTCGGCAAAATGCCTGCCTTGGTCTCAGCATAGCGACTGAAAGAGAGCTGCCAGCCGTTTTGTTGAAAGCCGCTGGCAAGTCCGTCGGCGCCTGTGCTCAGTTGTGTGGCGGGCGCCTGTGACGGCGATGGCAGGCCGCGGGCCCACCAGCTCAGTGCGTCAACGGGGAGCGGTAAGTGGGTGAGCTGCAGGGCGAGTTGCTCTGGACTGTCGCGGTAAAGCTCATCGCGATAGAGCATTTCGGCATAGTGCTGGTCGCCGGAGATTTTGGCACTGCCGGCGCCAAAAGGGCCGCTCAAAAGTAAAACATAGTTGGTCTGGTGCTGCGTCCAAGTGACTGATGCGCTGCCGCCTTGGTCCGGCGCACGAAAGCCTAACTTGCCTGATAATTGCCAGTGCTGGATCGTGGCGATTTTGCGCTGATGCTCTTGCCATTGGCCTTCAGGGAAGCTGATGGGTGGTTGCACACTACAGGCGCTGACAAAGAGAGCTGCTGCGATAATTGCACGACGTATCACTGCCCCACCTCTTCGTTTTGCTGCTCTACCTTTAGGCGGCGCATGGTTTCGAGAATATTCTTGTGGTTGGGCGCCTGTCCGAGGCCGCGCTGCCAAGCCTTCATAGCGTCGTCTCGGCTGCCGAGAAACCAGTAAACTTCACCAAGGTGCGCGGCGATTTCAGGATCAGGCATCATGGCCATGGCTTTTTCTAAGTGGGGCAGGGCCTGCTGCGCGTCGCCACGCAGAAAAAGAGCCCAGCCAAGGCTGTCCATAATGGCGGGATCCCCTGGATTTAACAGATAGGCGCGCTGAATTAATTTCTGCGCTTCTTCATAGCGGTCGGTATGGAGCAACATGGTGTAGCCCAGCGCATTGAGCGCGGTGGTGTTGTCAGCATCCATGGCTAACAGCGCGCGCAGATCTTGTTCAGCAAGCGCAAAATTATTTTGCAATTCAGCTACCATCGAGCGCGCATAGAGTAGCTGGCTGTTGTTGGGATGCGCTTCCAGCCCGCTGGATAGGATCGCCATTGCTGCGTCAGTTTGTTTGGCGCTAAGCAGAAGGTTGGCTTCAATTTGAAACAGCGCGGCGGACTGGCTGGGATGTTCTAAACGCAATTGCTGCAAATACCCGCGAGCTTCATCAAGCCCCTGCTGTTGAGATAACAAGAGTGCACTTCGTGTTGCGGCAGTAAGGTAGTTCCTGCCGAAGCGAACCTGTTGGTAGTAGCTCAGAGCTCCGCTCACATCGCCGTTTTTTTCGGCAATAGCGCCGAGATGGTAGTAGGCATCTGCACGCAGGGTTGGATTGTGGGTGGCTTGCTGAAACAGCTGTTGCGCGCGAGCAGCGTTACCTTGGTTGAGATAGAGCAAGCCCAGGAGAAACCCGACTTCTTGGTCTTGTGGATCGTCTTGATAGAGCACTTCGAATTCACTGATCGCTTTGGCGCGGTCGGTGAGGGTTAAAAATCGGGCATATTGCAGGCGCAGACTTTTATTCTCTGGTTGGCGCTTGAGGGCATCGGCAACTACCTGGGTGGCTTCCGCTAGATTGTTTTGTTGGTGGAGCGTCTGCGCTAGCAGCAGCAAGCCTCGTTGATCGTCAGGCCAAACGGCTAAAAATTGTTTTGCTGTGCTCACCGATTGCTCTAATTGGCCCATTTCACGGTAGAGAATCGCACTGGCCAACTCTGCGGCGGGCTTTTTGTCGGAGCTCAAGGGCAGTGAGCGATAGGCCTCTATTAGCGCTGGGATAAGCGCGTTTTTCTTCCCTTCGCTGATGGCGGTAACCGCTAAAAATGTCTCAATATCGTCGTTGTTGGTGTACAGCCAGAAGGCATGGGGTAAGGCCGCCATGGGGTCATTGTGAAGTGCATACGCCTGCAAGGCCGCTCGATGAGCGTCAGTAGAGTTGGGCGCAACGTCGAGCCAGAGAAGGGCAGTTTGCAGAACGAGGTCGGCGTCCCGCTGATGGTGGGCAATGCGGTTGGCCATCTCAACAACACCGGCATCTTGGGTTATTTGCGCTTGTTGCAGATACTTTTCGCTGGCCAGCTGAAACTCACCTCGGGTCAGCGCAATATCTGCCACTAATAGCTCGTAAAGTGACTCTTCGGAAAACGGCTTAACCACCGCCTCTGGGGATTTCTCTGCAACGGCCGCCGGTGTGCTCTCGGGCGCCGGCGGCAGTGGCAGCGCGTTGCACGCAGACAGCAACAGTGCGGCGCCAAGCTGGTAAATCGTTGCGGTGGTCTGGAAAATTTTCATTGTATTCTTTTAGTGAGACAGGAGCCTGAGATAATTATTGCCCAAA
>TARA_B110000503_G_scaffold142338_1_pt1 | contig 16554 bp, 17 predicted proteins | sample TARA_B110000503 | Tara Oceans TARA_B110000503 (sample SAMEA4397472) | marine metagenome | biome: Polar Biome; feature: [SRF] surface water layer (ENVO:00010504); material: water (ENVO:00002006), including particulate matter (ENVO:01000060) such as... | depth 5 m | reverse complement strand
AATATAACAACGACCAAATAACAAGTGACTACCGGTGGTAGTCGAGAGGTTGAAAAGCAATTAAACAAATGTATTTAATCCAGCAAGGTGATGCTAGAACATCTGCAAGTGTAGATCAATTAATTAAAGATTATAAATATTTGCCCAAAACAAGTATTAAAAGTGGAATAAAAAAATTTGTGGGATGGTATAAACAATATTATAAACTAAGATAAAAGGTTTAATTAGTTTTAATGTTCTTAAAAAATAAATAATTTGAGCCAGTTAAAAAAAGGAGTAATACTTTCCTATGTAACCATTTTTTTAACCAATGTAGTTGGTTTGTTATTAACGCCTTTTATCATTAAAAGTATTGGGGATGCAGAATTTGGTTTATATATCTTAATTGGTGCTTTTGTTGGTTATATTAGTCTTTTAGATTTAGGATTAAACACTACTATTGTTCGTTTTGTTGCTAAGTATAGAGCGGAAAAAAATAAAAAAAAAGAAGAAAATTTTTTATTTATAACGATGTGTGTTTATGGATTAATATCCCTAATAATTGTATTAGTTGGATTAATCTTATACTTTAATTTAGAAACTATTTTCTCAAACTCTTTAACATTAGATGAGCTTTCCAAAGCAAAAATAATGTTTTTAATATTAATTTTTAATTTAGCAATTACTTTGCCTGGAGGTGCGTTTACAGCTATCTGTACAGGTTATGAACACTTTGTTTTTCCAAGAACTATAAATATAATTAGGTATGTTGTACGATCTGCATTAGTAGTAGGTTTGTTGCTTGTTGGAGGTGATTCAATTAGTTTAGTTTTGTTAGACACCGTGATGAACATATTGGTAATTTTGTTCAATGGAGTTTATGTATTTAAAAAATTAAAAGTTACATTCAAATTATATGAGTTTAAAACCCCTTTGGTAAAAGAAATATTTTCATATTCAATATGGGTTTTTATTTTAGTATTAGTATCTCAACTGCAATGGAAGGCAGGGCAAGTAATAATTGGTACATTAACAAACACGACCTTAGTCGCAATCTATGGAGTTGGTATTATGCTAGGTTCTTATTATGGTGCTTTTTCATCTGCAATTACTGGAGTGTTTTTACCTAAAGCAACAAAAATGATAGTAGAGAATGTTAATGGAAAGGAATTAACATTAATGATGATAAAAATAGGAAGATTAGTTTTTCTGGTACTAATGATGGTATTTAGTAGCTTTATATTATTTGGAAAACAGTTTATTCTTTTATGGGTTGGAGATACCTATATAGATTCTTGGTTTGTGGGTCTAATAATTATGATTGGTTATACGACTACTTTAATACAAGGTTTTGCAAATGAAATTTTAAAAGCAAAAAGCTTGTTTAAATACAAAGCTATTGTTTATATTATTTTCTTAGGTTTTGGAACATTAAGTGGTGCATTTATGGTTAAAACATATGGCATAATTGGAATGGTAACTGGAACAACAATTGGTTGGATTATAGCACAAATAATAATGAATATTTATTTCAGTAAAGTTATACATTTAGACATTCTTCTTTTCTTTAAAAAAATCTATTCTAAAACAATACCTTCCTTATTAATAATTATGATTATTGGTTATTTTATAGAAAATATTTTAGGAGTTGGATGGGTAAATTTAATTATAAAATTGGTTTTACATGGATGTGTATATGTTTTAATAATATACTTTTTTGGAATGCGGGAAAGCGAAAAAGATATAATTAAAAGTTATTTGCCTTTTTTAAATAGACAATGATGTTAAAATTCATTAAAGATAATCCGCTAAAAAGAATTTTAAGTACAAAAGAGTCTGCAGAGTCTGTAAGCTTTTTAGTGAACTGTTCTCAGCATATTAATGAAATTGATTTAGTTATAAATTCTGCTGATAATATTAGTTAAATATGTTATTTAATTCATTAGACTTTGCAATATTTCTTCCAATAGTATTCTTATTTTATTGGTTTGTTGCACAAAAGAACCTAAAGCTCCAAAATGCATTAATAGTTGTAGCAAGTTATGTCTTCTATGGTTGGTGGGATTGGAGATTCTTATCATTAATCATATTTAGTTCAGTAGTTGATTATTTAATTGGACAGAAGCTAAGAACCGAAGAAAAGCAATCTAAAAGGAAAGTATTGTTGTGGACAAGTATTCTTGTCAATCTTGGCTTTTTAGGGTTCTTTAAATATTATAACTTCTTTTTAGACAATTTTGTAACTGCTTTTAGTTTTTTTGGACATCAAATAAACCCGCAAGGATTAAATATTATATTACCTGTTGGTATTAGTTTTTATACCTTTCAAACATTAAGTTACACTATAGATGTATTTAAAGGTAAGTTAGAGCCAACCAAAGATTTTGTTGCTTTTAGTGCATTTGTTAGTTTTTTTCCGCAATTAGTAGCAGGCCCTATTGAACGTGCTACCAATTTATTACCACAGTTTTATAAAAAACGAAAATTTGATTACCATCAAGCTGTTGATGGATTACGACAAATACTCTGGGGGTTATTTAAAAAAGTGGTAATAGCAGATAATTGCGCCACTTATGCCAATCAGATTTTCAATAATTCAGACGACTACAATGGAAGCACCTTAGTTTTAGGTGCAATATTTTTCACATTTCAAATTTATGGAGATTTCTCAGGATATTCTGACATTGCTATTGGTACTTCACGTCTTTTTGGTTTCGATCTAAAAAAGAATTTTGCATTCCCTTATTTTTCAAGAGACATTGCTGAGTTTTGGAGACGTTGGCATATTTCTTTATCAACATGGTTTAGAGATTATCTATATATTCCTTTAGGGGGTAGTAGAGTTGGAACATGGATGAAAGTTCGCAATACATTTATTATTTTTATTGTAAGTGGGTTTTGGCACGGAGCGAATTGGACCTTTGTTGTTTGGGGAGCTTTAAATGCTATTTACTTTCTGCCATTATTGCTCTTAAAAAAGAATAGAGTAAATACTGATACAATTGCACAAGGAAAATATTTGCCAACGATAAAAGAGTTTTTAAAAATGGGAAGCACTTTTAGTTTAACAGTATTGGCCTGGGTGTTTTTTAGGGCAGAAAATATAGGGCACGCTTGGAGATATCTTTCAGAAATCTTTTCACATTCATTTTTCAACTTACCCTATTATGAAGGCATTGGATTAGCCATTTCTACTATAATTATAACATTCATATTTGTTGTTATAGAATGGATAGGTAGGGAAAATGAATACGCAATTGAAAAATTTGGTTTAAAACGAAGTAGACTATTTAGGTATTTATTTTATGTTATAATAATATTTGCAATTTATTTATTTGGTAATTTTTCTGTTGATTTAGAGTTTATTTATTTTCAATTTTAGTTATGAAAAAATTTATATATAGAATTTCGATTTTTATTATTCTATTAGTTTTAATGAATTTTTTTTTATCAATAAAAATTGATGAATTATATTATAATAAATATGAAGAAGTAGACTTAAATTTTGAAACTTATCTATTGTCAGATTCTCATGGTGATGCATTGGGTAATTTAACTGAAAAAATTAATGTTTATAATTTTTCTGCTGGAGGTGATTCTTATATTGACATGAACAGAAAACTACATTTTTTGATTAAAAACAGTAAAATTCAAAGGGTTTTGGTTTCGGTAGATGATCACACATTATCAAAGTATCGTGAGGTAATGAATAATGTAGATAGGTCGTCAGTATTTTTAGATTGGAAGATAGGAGATAGTAAAGAAAAATTATTTAAATTAATTAAGAATAACTATGTTAAAAAGTATTTAACTTTCTTTAATATAAAAGGTAGAGAAGTATTGAAAGCATATTTAAACTCAAAGTTAAGAGGAAAAAATAATCATTATAGAAAATGGAATTCATTGAGCTTAACTGAAAAAATAAAGTTGTCAAACACAAGATTCAATTTTCAGTTTAATCATGAAAAATCAGAGTTATTAACTTCTTCTTTGTTCGAAATAATTAATTTGAGTAAAGAAAATAATATTGAACTTATTGGGGTCAAATTTCCATTAAGTAATGAGTATTGCAATGCTATAGGGGATAATAGCTTTGAAGCAGATCATGTTTTTGAAAGTAAAAAAATTAATGTTATCGATAATAAAAAAATATTTAGTGAGAATCAGGATTTTTTTAATGATCAAGATCATTTAAATAAAAAAGGGAGTATTGCGTTTATTGAGATTCTATCAAATATAATATTAATAAAATAGATAAATATGCAACCACTTGTTTCCGTTACAATGGCAACATATAATGTTGAAGAATATATTTACGCAAGTTTACAGTGTATAATTCAGCAGTCTTTAGAAAATATTGAGGTTATCTGTATTGATGATGGTTCGACCGATAAGACGGTTTCTATTCTGAAAGAATGCGCGGCGAATGATGAAAGAATAAAAGTAATTTCAAAAGTAAAAAATGAAGGTTTATCAATGGCTAGAAATGCAGGCTTAGAAATAGCTAAGGGAAAATATATATGTTTTGTAGATGGAGATGATTTAATGGATATAAACTTGTTTGAAAAAGCTTATCAACTTGCAGAGTTAAATAATAGTGATTTGGTAATATGGGACTTTGTTACTTTTTGGAATACTAATGAAATTGAAGAGAAGAAACAAAAACCTTCATCTCTTATTTCCAATTCAAAAGAAGATACAAAGGCTTTATTAAAACAGCCAGCATTTACATGGTTAAAATTGATTAAAACGGATGTTGCTCGTTCATTAGGTATCTCTTTTCCTAATGGATTAACAAAGCAAGATATTCCAGTACATTGGCATCTATTAACCAAAATCAGCGATATCGCCATTTTGCCTGAACGTTTAAGTTATTACAGACAACAACCAAAGGCTACCTCTTACAAAACAGATGCTCATTTATTTGATATCGCAACAATATTGGATATTACTGAAGCATTTCTTAAAAAAAACAACCTATTTGAAAATTATAAAGATGTTTTTTTGAAACAACAATTAAGTCTTTTAAGTGCCATGTACGATTTTGTAGATGAGCCTTTAAAAAGTGAAGCTATGTTAAAAATTAAACAAAGATTAGGCAATGAACAACTTGGATATATTGCTAGTAATAAACCCTTGTTATGGCAAACAAGAATTTTTTATAAAACTATTCAAGGTTCTTTAAAGGCAAAATTAAAATTTAAAATATGGCTTTTTATGAGGAGTTCGTATAGATATTTAAAAGGCAGTTTAGCATCAATCTTGAAAAAAAATAAAGTTTAATAATGCACATAGTATATTTAATAGAAAGAATAGATAAAGAAGGTGGTATTCAGAGAAGTTTAACTTTACGCGTAAATTATTTAATAAAAAATTACAACTATAAAGTTACCATTGTTTGCACTGAAAAAGAAAATGGTATTCCTTCATATAAGCTAGATAAGGCTGTTAATTTAGTGTTCTTAGGAAAATTAGCAAATAAAAAAAACGTTTTAAGTAGGATACATTTAAGATATCAACAATCTAGAATGATCATAAACGAATTAAATCCAGACATTCTAATTAGTGTGAAGTACACTTTACATAATTTGTTTTTTAATTTGTTTCAATCAAAGGTTAAATTAATTTCAGAGATTAGAGAGCCTTTGGAACAATATAATGATAGTGTCAAGAATTCTATTAAGTCTAAATGCTATCAAAAATTACGCGACTTTACTTTAAGAAGGCAAGATGTTATGATTGTTCTAACAGAGGCCGATAAGAAAAGTTGGGGGTTTAAAAATATTAAAGTGGTTCCAAACCCAAAAACGATACATTCTGATATAGTGAGTACATTGAGTAATAAACAAGTATTAGCCATTGGACGCCTAAATAAGGTAAAGGGGTTTGATAAGTTATTAGATGTTTGGCAAATTGTAAGAGAAAAACACCCAGAATGGGTACTAAAAATTTGTGGAGAAGGAGAAGAATACCAAAGTTTAGTGTCTAAAACTAAAAAGTTAGGATTAGAAAATAATGTTATTTACACTAATAAATTTCTTCCTGTAATACCAGAGTTTCTAAATTCATCTCTTTTTGTGCTGACTTCTCAATTTGAAGCCTTTGGAAATGTATTGGTTGAAGCAAAAATATGTGGAGTGCCAATAGTTGCTTTTGATGCTCCTAATGGCCCAAGAGAAATCATTATAGAAGGTGAAGATGGCTTTGTAGTTGGGTTGAATAATATTAATGCCATGGCAGATAAAATATCTTATTTAATTGAGAATCCAGGCTTAAGAAAAAAAATGGGATTATTAGGTAAACAGAATTCAGAGATATATGATGCGTCTACTATAATCGAAGATTATAATGCTATTTTAATTGAATGTTTAGAGAATAATTAAGAGCATGAAAGTAAAGAGAATATTACATATAATAGGAAGCATGAATCGCGCTGGTGCCGAAACGATGCTTATGAATTTATACAGAGTAATTGATAAAAATAAATATCAATTTGATTTTGTGTATTTTATTGATGATACTAGTGATTACGATTCTGAAATTTTAGTTTTAGGAGGAAGAATTTTTAAAATAGCAGATACAAACCCTCTTAAACGAATGTTAGCATTAACTAAACTATTACGATTACATCCAGAGTTTCAAATTGTACATTGTCATACCTTGTTTAGCAATGCATTTCATCTTTTCGCAACAAAAATAGCTCATGTTCCTTATAGAATTGCACATTCACATAACACGAGTGATCTTTCAAAAAATAGATTGATTAGTACTCTTTATCAAAATTGTTCAAAACTAATAATTAAAAAATATGCAACACATTATGTTGGTTGTGGTAGAGCGGCAGTTGAGTTTCTGTTTCCTCAGCAGAAGGAGGTTTTATTATTGCCAAATGCAGTTGATACAAACTATTTTTCAGAAATTGGAACTATTCAAAGTAACTATATAAACAGTGAGTTTAATTTAAATAATGATTGCCTAAAAATCATCCAGGTTGGTAGATTGCAAAAAGTAAAGAATCCCTTTTTTTCAATGGAAGTGGCAAATGAAATGAAAAGAAAAGGTATTAATTTTAAAATATTTTTTGTAGGACAAGGTGAATTATATGATACTTTAAAAAGACAAATTAGTGACAAGAATTTAACAAAAGAAATTTATTTATTAGGTTTGCGTAAAGATATACCCCAACTTATGGCAGGGGCAGATGTATTGTTGATGCCATCTTTATATGAAGGGTTCCCAGTGGTATTAGTGGAATCTCAATCTGTTGGGTTACCAGCCTTAATTTCGGATAAGATTTCGAGCGAAGTTGATATGAAAGTTAATTTAATTGAGTTTGAATCTTTAAATAGTGGTGTTTCTAATTGGGTTGATAAATTATTAAAGTTAAAATCTAAGGAACAATTAGCTTTAAAATTGAGATTGCAAAAAATTGCAGAGCAAGGGTTTGATATACATTCAAGTAACAAGCTTTTAATGAACTTATATAATTCTATGAAATAAGATGTTCGATTTAGTTCCTTTAGAATATTATACCCTCATATTTTACAATTTTGAGTTTATTGTTATGTTGAGTCTAGTTATAAAATTATTTACAAAGGGTAATGTAATCCAAAACCCAAACAATAAAGAATATGCATCATTATTTTTACTAATATTTATTACTTTATATATGGGTTTAAGACCTATTAGCGGAAAATATTTCGTGGATATGGGAATTTATAATAGTGATTTTGAGAAGTATGCTTCTGGAGAAAAAATAAAACCATCTGTAGATTTTTTTTGGCATAGTTTTATGAAATTTTGTTCTACTATTATGTCTGCCAAAATATTTTTTTTAGTTTGTGCAATATTATATGTGGTCCCATTATACAAAGCTGCTAAGAATTGGTTAGGTGTAAATAAATATATTCTTTTTTTTATGTTTATCGCATCATTTTCGTTTTGGGCATATGGGACTAACGGTATTCGAAATGGCATTGGTACTTCTATTTTTGTTTTGGCAGTTTCCTATACCAACAAAAAATATTTAAGTTATTTTTTGTTGGTTATCTCTTATTTAATACATGGAAGTCTTGTAATTCCTATTGCGGCTTATGTACTCACATTATTTTATAAAAACCCACTACATTATTTATTAGCATGGATATTATCTATCCCGTTATCATTAGCTTTTGGAGGATATTTTGAAAGTTTTTTTTATTCATTAGGTTTTGAAGATTCTAGGATTTCTTATTTAATCCAAGGAAATATAAATAATGATGATTTCGCTTATACTGGTTTTCGTTTGGATTTTGTAATGTATAGTTTTACTGGAATCTTCGCTGGATATTATTTCATTATAAGAAAGAATTTTAGAAACAAAATATATATAAAACTATTTAATTTATATGCAATAACAAATGTTTTTTGGATATTAGTAATTCGAGCTAACTTTAGCAATAGATTTGCTTATATGTCTTGGTTTTTGATTACGGCGGTTATATTTTATCCGTTTTTAAAAGCTAAATTTTTTAAAAATCAAAATAAAGTATTGGCTTATGTTATATTAGGTTATTTTAGTTTCACTTATTTTATGTTTTTAATAACTTAATTAATGGAACTATCAGTTATTATACCTGTTTATAACGTAGAAAAATATATAGAAAAATGTATTTTATCTGTTGTTAATAATAATTTACAAGTTGAAGATTATGAAATAATTGTGGTGGACGATGAATCACCTGATAAAAGTGTTTCTATTGTGAGAAGCATGATGATAAGTTACGCTCAAATCAAATTGATATCTCAAAAAAATAAAGGATTGGGAGGGGCCAGAAATACCGGAATTGATAACGCTTCAGGTCAATTTATTATGTTTTTGGATGCAGATGATTATTTAAATAAAAGTGTTCTCAAAGATGTTCTCTATTTTGCTGTTAAGTTCAATTTAGATATATTGGAATATGGAGCTATTGGTATTTCTGAAAATGGTACAGAAGTGTATAGGCATTCAGAAAGTATAGAAAAAATACTTAGTGGTTTTGAATACTTGGTAAAACTTAACTCTATGAATTCAGCATGTAATAAACTTTATTCGGTGTCTTTTTTAAACAAATACAACTTACGGTTTATAGAACATATTTATATGGAAGATGTTGAATTTAATACTCGTGCTTTTTATTTTGCAAAAAAAGTCAAGGCAATACAAATTACAGTAAGCTGTTTTTTGCAAACATCAAACTCAATTACGCGTAATAAAGATAGAGTAAGTCATTTGAAAAGAATCCGAGATATTGAGAAAGTAATTGATTTGATTAATAATTTTATGAATAAAGTTTCGTGTTCAACTGCAGGATTCAATATGATTATTAAGGAGAGGATTGCTCTTTTAACATTATCTTTATTGTATAGTTTAATGAATTCATCTATGTCTTTAGAGCAGCGTAAAATAATTATGAATAACTTAAAAAAGAAGAAGCTATACCCCATTAAAACACCAGTTAGAAAAAAGGATAAAAATTTGTTTAGAGTATTTGTTAATAACGAGTTTGTATACCATCAATTATGTAATATTAATCAATTAATTAAAAGTTAATCATAACTATGAATTTTGTTTTATTTCAAAAATCCCTAATTTATTGTAAGAAGTATAAATTTAAATATGATTTTATTACATAAATCTATGGTTGAAGTGTATTACTTTAACTTGTAGTTGTTTGAGAGTCTATTAAGTGTAAAATGAGTGAATTAAAATCATAGTAAAATTATAATTTAGAAGTGAGAATTGGAATTACAGGAGGTAGCGGATTTATAGGAAGCTTGTTAGTGCAGAGGCATTTAGACTTAGGGAATGAAGTTCATCTGTTGTCAAGAAAAACTGGAAATAGTTTAGAAAATGTTCATTTACATAAAGGTAATTTATTAGATGTAAATTCTCTTAATAGTTTTGTTAAGGATATCGATGTTTTGTATCATTGTGCGGCTGAGATTAGAGATGAATCTAAAATGCAATCCTTACATATTGAGGGCACAAAGAATCTAATAAAAGTAGCTTCAGGTAAAATTAAACATTGGGTTCAATTAAGTAGTGTAGGTGTTTATGGTCCGGTATACGAGGGGATTATAAAAGAATCACAAGTATACAATCCAATAAATATATATGAAAAAACAAAATTAGAATCAGATCTATTAGTTTTAGAATCCTCTAGAAATAAGCACTTTACAAGTACCATTATCAGGCCGTCAAATGTTTTTGGTGTAAATATGAACAATCAATCTTTATATGAACTGGTGAAAACGGTAGACAAAGGCTTGTATTTTTTTATAGGAAAAAAAGGGGCCTCAGCAAATTATGTGCCGGTTAAAAATGTTGTAGAATCTTTGTGTTTAGCAGCAACAAATTTAAAAGCGGTAAATCAAATTTATAATATATCAAGTTGGTGTACAATGGAAGATTTTATCAAGTTAATTTCATTTCATTTAAAGAAACCCATGCCTAAATATAGAATTCCTATTAAGCCAATTGTTTTTGTAGCAAAAATAACTTCTTTTATTCCTAAAAACCCTATAAGTGTAGCTAGAGTTCTGGCTTTATGCAATAGAAGTATTTATTCAATTGAAAAAATAGAAAATGAACTAAATTATAAACCTATTAGTTCATTTCATGATGAAATATTTGAAATAGTAAATAAATATAATGAAGAAAATGAGTAAAAAAAATATTTGTTTTGTTGTTTCTTCACCAATTACTGCTCAGGTTTTTTTAAAAAACCACATAAAAGAGTTGGCTATTTTTTACGATGTTTTTTTGGTGGCTAATTTTGACTTTACTGATAAAGAGGGTTTTATAGAATTAAAAGAAATTAAACATATTCCTATTTCAAGAGAAATAAATCTAGTAAAAGATATAAAGGCTTTGTTTTTATTATGGAAGTATTTTAATCATATGAAATTTGACCTAGTGCACACGGTTACACCAAAAGCTGGTTTATTGGGTGTTTTTGCAGCTAGATTAGCGAGAACTAATAATAGGATTCATATTTTTACAGGTCAAGTTTGGCATACAAAAACTGGTTTATTTAAAAGATTATTAATGATTTTAGATAAGTTTATTGTTTGGAATGCTACTGATATTTTGGTTGATGGGGAATCTCAGCGCCAATTTTTAATAAAAAACAAAATTATAAAAAAATCAAACTCATTTGTTTTGGGAAAAGGCTCCATAAGTGGTGTAGATACAAACCGCTTTATTCCAGATAGTAATATAAATAATGAAGTTAGAGGTTGTTTGGATATCCATAAAAAGGATGTTGTTTATATGTTTCTAGGCCGTATGAATCATGATAAGGGAATTGTAGAGTTAGCGAAAGCATTTAACAAATTACAGCTTGAATTTTCAAATGCTCGTTTATTGTTGGTTGGGGGTGATGAAGAAAATATGACTTCAATAATAAAAGAAATAGTTAAGAACATTGAATCCGTAATTTTTTATGGTTTTACTAAAGAACCTGAAAAATTAATACAAGCCTGTGATGTGTTTTGCTTACCTAGTTACCGTGAAGGATTCGGCACAAGTATTATTGAGGCATCTTTATTAGAAAAGCCCGTTATTTGTAGTGACACCTATGGGCTTATGGAAACAATTATTGAAAATAAAACTGGTTTACGTCATAAGGTAGCAGATGTGGATTCACTATATATTGCTATGAAAAAATTAATTGATCATAATAATTTACGAGAAAAACTAGGTAAAGATGGTAGGTCTTATGTGTTAGAAAATTTTTCAGCTCAAATAATTTCTGAAAAATGGTTAGAATTTTATAGAGCAAAATTACATGTATAAAAGTTATTTAAAAAGACCGATAGACTTTATTACATCGCTATTAGTATTGGTACTTCTATTTCCTATTCTAATAATTGTAACTCTTTTGTTGGCGATAGCCAATCATGGCAAACCCTTTTTTTTTCAAATACGTCCAGGAAAAAACGAAAAGGTTTTTAAGATTATTAAGTTTAAGACCATGACAGAAGGCAAGGATAAAAAAGGGAATCTATTACCAGACGATTTAAGGTTAACTCAGTTTGGTAATTTTGTGAGGAAAACATCATTGGACGAATTACCACAATTAATCAATGTATTAAAGGGAGATATGAGTTTAATAGGGCCACGCCCGTTGTTAGCAGAATATTTGAGCTTATATAGTGCAGAACAAAGAAAAAGGCATCTAGTAAAACCAGGAATTACTGGTTGGGCCCAAATTAATGGACGTAATGCGATTTCTTGGGAGCAAAAGTTTGAACATGATATTTGGTATATAAACAACATCAGTTTTATGACGGATCTAAAAATATTTTTAAAAACTTTTTCGAAAGTTTTTAAAAAGGAAGGAATTAATAGAAAAGGAGAATCAACCACCACAAGATTTAAAGGCAATGGATAGTATTTGTTTATTTGGCGCAAGCGGTCATGGAAAAGTAATTAAAGAAATCATTGAAAGTCAAGAAAATAAAGTTCTTGCTTTTGTTGATGATAAACCTTTAGAGGAAAGACTTTTAGGAATTACTATTTTTAAAACAGGAGAAATACATCAATTTTTGACTAAAAAATTTATTATAAGTATTGGAGATAATACAATTAGAAAAAAAATAAGTAAAACCTTTCCTTTAATTTATGAAACGGCAATACATAGTCTATCAACACTCTCTAAATCCGCTTCTATTTTAGAGGGTACCGCAGTAATGGCTGGGGTCATTATAAATGCAGAAGCTATTATAGGCAAGCATTGTATTATAAATACAAATTCGGTTATTGAACATGATTGTGTCTTGGAGGCTTTTGTACACATTTCGCCTAATGCTACTATTGCCGGTAATGTTAGTATTGGAGAAGGAACGCACATAGGTGCTGGAGCTATTATACTTCCAAATATTAAAATTGGTAAATGGGCAACAATTGGAGCTGGAGCAGTTGTTATAAAAGATGTGCCAGATTTCGCAACGGTTGTTGGCAATCCTGCCAAAATTATAAATTATAAAGAAACAGGAAATGAAGACTAAAATTTGGCTCTCCTCACCACATATGGGAGGTAATGAAATGTCTTACGTTCAAGAAGCATACGATTCCAATTGGGTTGCACCTTTAGGATTTAATGTTACTGGTTTTGAGACTACCTTAGAAAAATATATAGCTAATGATTCAAAGGTTGCTTGTTTAACCTCTGGGACCTCTGCAATACACTTGGCTTTAATTCTTGCAGGGGTAATACAAAATGACGAAGTATTGTGTCAAAGTTTTACATTTTCTGCTTCCGCAAATCCCATTGCTTATCAAAAAGCAATTCCAATTTTTATAGATAGTGAAACAACTACTTGGAACATGTGTCCAGATGCTTTGGAAGCAGCAATAAAAGACAGAGTTTCTAAAGGTAAAAAACCAAAAGCCATAATTATAGTAAACTTGTATGGCATGCCAGCTAAAATAGATAAGATTTGTGCAATTGCAAATAAATATGAAATTACCCTAATCGAAGATGCTGCAGAATCCCTAGGATCTAGCTATAAGGGTCAAAAATGCGGAACCTTTGGAGATTTTGGTATTCTGTCTTTTAACGGCAATAAAATAATTACCACCTCCGGTGGTGGTGCGCTTGTTAGTAAAAATGAACAAGATAAACAAAGAGCCATTTATTTAGCCACCCAAGCCAGAGATAATGCTGCTCATTACGAGCATACAGAGATTGGTTACAATTATAGAATGAGTAATATACTAGCAGGTATTGGTAGAGGGCAAATGGAGGTGTTGGATAAACACATTGGGCTTCGTAGAGCAATGAATCAATTTTATCAAGAGCTATTTAAAGATGTAGAGGGTATCACTGTTTTTAAAGAGCCTTTAGAAGATTATTTTTCTAATCATTGGTTAAGTTGTATACTTATAGACCCAGATACTTTAGGTTTTACTAGAGAAAAGCTTCGCTTACATTTAGAAGCAAGCAATATAGAATCAAGGCCTTTATGGAAACCTATGCATTTACAACCTGTTTTTAAAGACGCTCCTTATTTTGGTGGCACTGTAGCAGAATCTTTATTTAAAAATGGACTTTGCTTACCTTCGGGCTCTAATTTAACGGATGCAGATCGAGCGAGGATAAAGAGTTCATTTCAGAAAATGATTACTTCATAATATGTTTTTAATTAACATAAATAAAGGATACAGTAATAAAGCTTTACTTTAATTTCTCGGTACACCATCATTTTTAAAGTCTCAACCTAAATTTTTAACTTCTTAAGAATTACAAATAATGTTTAACAAAATTATACTTGAAAGAAATTATCCTGTTTGGATAAAATTATTTATTGATTTTTCCCTGTTGGCAATAACGTTTTTATTTATTAGCGAATTAATTGAAATGCCAGTTTATTATCTAGCTTCAATATCTCATTTAGTTTATGCCTTTGCAATAATTGTTTTGTTTTACATATTTAATATAAATAAATTAATGTTTAGATATTTTAATATTCAAGACTCAATTAGATTATTATCAGTTCTTTTTTTAGGGTCTTTAATTGGTTTGTTTTATTCATATTATTCAGATCAATTTTTAATAATAAATCAAATATTATTTTTCTTTATTTCAAGTACTTTTTTATTGACATACAGAATCATAATCAAAGTTATATTTTCTAGAAATAAGAATACACCTGAAAACCTAACTAATATAATTATTTACGGAGCAGGCAAAACAGGCATTTTTATTAAAAGAGCATTATATAATAGTTCAAAATATAAGGTATATGGCTTTATTGATGATGATAAAGATAAAATTGAAAAATCTTTTGATGGAGTTACTGTTTTTAAAATAGGTGAAAAGCTAGATGAGTTTCTAATTAAAAAAAATATTTCTAAAATTATTTTTTCAACTGAAAAGTTAACTTCAAATAGGAAAAAATTTCTCTATAATTATTTTAAAAATTTAAATATTCAACTTTTAGAACTTCCTCCAGTCGATTCCTGGATTAATGGAGTTCCTAATATTTCTAAACTTAAACCAGTTAATTTAAACGATTTATTAGGTAGGGGGTTAATAAAAATAGATAATAAAAAAAACAAACTTTTTTATAACCAGAAAATAATATTGGTTAGCGGAGCGGCTGGTTCTATCGGGTCAGAAATCGTCAGGCAGATTATTAAATTTAAACCTTCTAAAATAATTTTACTTGACAATTCAGAAACATCAATGTTTAAGATGAAAGAGGAACTAAAATTTATTTCCGAACAAATAGAGTTATTACACTATCTTAATTCTGTAACTGATAAAATAGTAGTTGAGAAAATTTTTTCACTTCATAAAATTGATGTTGTTTTTCATGCAGCAGCCTACAAACATGTTAACATGATGGAGGAAAATCCCAGAACTGCCATTATAAATAATATTTACGGCAACAAATTAGTTATTGACTATTCAATTAAATATAATGTAAAAACATTTGTTTTAATTTCTTCAGACAAAGCAGTTAATCCAACTAATGTCATGGGCGCTACAAAAAGAATTTGCGAATTATATTTGGCCTCAAAAATCAAAGATTTAAATAACAATATAAATTTCATAACTACTCGTTTTGGAAATGTGTTAGGCTCGAATGGTTCTGTAGTTCCTATTTTTGAAAAACAAATAGAAAATGGTGGTCCAATCACAATTACTCATCCGGACATAGTGAGATACTTTATGACAATTCCTGAAGCTAGTCAATTAGTCCTCGAAGCTGGTTGTATGGGCAATGGGGGAGAGGTTTATGTTTTTGATATGGGAGATCCTGTCAAAATAAGTGATTTAGCTAAAAATATGATTATTCAAAAAGGGTTAAAAATCGGCAAAGACATTAAAATTGAGTATGTAGGTTTAAGACCTGGAGAGAAATTATTCGAAGAATTATTGATAGATACCGAGGATTTAATTAGTACCCATAATGATTTAATATTTATTTCAAAGAAAGAAAATGTTGATGAATATGTGTTAAATTTAATCGAAGACTTAATTCATTTAGCACGTAACTCCTTTGATTATATGGAGGTTGTAGGTTTAATGAAAAAAATTGTTCCAGAATATATTTCTAATAATTCACAATTTCAAATTTTAGATAAAAATGAAAAAAACAGCTTATAGATTATTATTATATTTCTTTTCAAAATTTTTTAAAACAGATGATTTAGCTGATAAATTTCCTGTTTCAGTTAAAGCAATTATCATTGATAATGATAGAGTACTTTGTTTAAAAAACGAAAGAGGGGAATGGGATTTACCTGGAGGAAAAATTGATTTTAATGAGGATATTGAAAAATGTTTAAAAAGAGAAGTCAAGGAAGAAGTAAATTTAGAAATCAAGAATTTAAATATTTTAAAACCATTTAATTTAAAATTTAATGATGTTCCTGTTTTAGTTTTAGTTTATACAGCTGAAATCTCTTGTGAATCTCCAATTAATGTTTCTTATGAACATTCTGAATATAATTTTTTTTCAAAAGCTGAAATAAAGAATTTAAATATTCCTCAAAATTACAAAGACCTTTTTGAAAACTTGATTTAAAATATTATCAAT
>TARA_B110000503_G_scaffold62362_1_pt1 | contig 16556 bp, 12 predicted proteins | sample TARA_B110000503 | Tara Oceans TARA_B110000503 (sample SAMEA4397472) | marine metagenome | biome: Polar Biome; feature: [SRF] surface water layer (ENVO:00010504); material: water (ENVO:00002006), including particulate matter (ENVO:01000060) such as... | depth 5 m | reverse complement strand
TAATAGAAAAACTTCAATCCCTAGATACAGAAAATATATTGGATTTTGAGTTGATAGATAAAGCTATATACTGGGCTTAAAAAGTACCATGACGGACAGTTTAGAAAGAGCGGCGAACCTTTTTATACTCACCCATTAGAAGTAGCTTGTAGGGGTTTTGACCTGTCTAATTTAAGGCTAACTAGATTTCTGATTTTTAGTCTAGATAAATTGGGCTACCTCAATCTATCCGTTTATGTAATAGAAGTAAGTAGTGAGTGTTACTAATTTATGCATTAATTTTATCTTCGTCTATATGATTTTTCTCATAATTTTCATGGCGCATTTGTGCTTCTATACATAGTGTTGCTACTGGTCTTGCGGATAGGCGTTTGAGGCCTATTTTCTCGTTAGTTTCTTCACAATAACCATAATTCCCTTTATCTATTTTAGTAATAGTTGTTTCTATTTTATCGATTAATTTACGATATCTATCTCGTGTTTTTAGTTCGATTGTTGTTTCAGTCTCTACACTAGCTCTATCGTTTAGATCTGATTCGTTCCAATTTTCTTCTTTTAGATGCGTTAATGTTTCACGCGATTCATTTAACAATTCATCTCTCCAATCTTGCAATTTTAACTTAAAATAAGAAAGTTGCATTGGGTTCATGTATTCCTCCTCTTCAGATGGAATATATCCTTCAGGTAAAATAATTTTTTGCATAATGATCTATTTTCTCGAATTTTTATATTAAACAATATAGCGTATAAGCAAAATTTAACGCAAGTATATTTATTAAAATTTGGTTAACTATAGTCTGGATGAGCTTTATTGTAAACGGATTCTAGGTGATTCTGATTAATTTTTGTATATCTTTGAGTAGTAGACAGACTTTTATGTCCTAGCAAGTCTTGTATTGACCTTAAATTAGCCCCATTTTCAAGTAAATGCGTGGCAAAACTATGTCTGAAAGCATGGGAGCTTAGATGCTCTGGTAGGCCAAGTATTCTACGTAATTGTATTAATTCACGATTAAATACAGCACGTTGTAAAGGCGCTCCACGTTTTCCACGGAATATTGGTTCGTCTACCTCGATAAAATATGGCAGATGTGATATATAGTTTATAATTAATAACCTTGCAGATTCTATCCAAGGTATAATCCTCTCTTTATCTCCCTTTCCTGTGATTTTGATAAATTCTTTGTTATCTAGGTGTTTTTTAGTTATGGATAATGCTTCGGAAATACGAAGTCCACTAGCATAAATTAAGGTTAGTAGAGCTTTGTTACGTATATGTATCCATTCTTCATTTCCTAGCATTTCAATATTTTTTAGAGAGATTTGTACTTCCTTTGAAGATAGAGCCTTGGGTAAAGTTCTTAATTTTTTAGGGCTGTTAATCGTAAAAATGGCATGACAATTAACAGCATGTTTTCTCTCTAAGTACCTATAGAAGTTTTTTATAGAAGATAGAGCTCTTGCGTTAGAGGAGTTACTATAATTATTTCTATGACGCTCAGAAAGCCAGCTGCGCATTAATCGTACATCAATAGAAGAAAGAATTTTAAGAGAAGTATCTTGGGAGAGATATTTTGTAATAAAATCTAAAAAATGATTTAGGTCATTAGAATAAGATAATATAGTGTGGTCGGAATAATTGCGCTGTATGTTAAGGTAATATTGCCAATCATTAATTATTTTTATAAGCTCTGGTTGGCGGATAGGCATTCTTTATTTCCCTATACAGAAATTGCTAAAAATTTCTCCTAAAATTTCGTCAACAGTAATTTTTCCGGTGATATTACTTATAGCGCGTATGGTCATACGTATATCCTCGGTTATTAATACTAAGTCATTATCTAAAGAAAAATTTGATAAATACTCTATCGCTTGTTCTAGTTGGGCTCTATGTCTAGCACGTGTAATTTGAGGCGATTCTGAGGGGCGTGCGATATTTTCAGATAGTACAATAATTTGATTCAGCAATTCTTTGAGTCCGTTTTGCTTTTTTAATGAAACATTTATAGGCTTTTTTCCATGTATTTGTGTTGGTAAATCTTTCTCGCACAGGTCAATTTTATTAAATAAAATAATCGTATTATCATCAATGATTTCTTTAAAATAATCATCATTATCTAAATCTTCTGAGGCATCATAAATTATAATTTTAATATCAGAATCAACGGAGGCTTTTTTGGCTCTCTTCATACCTTCTTGTTCAATTATATCTGTAGTATTTTTATGAATTCCGGCTGTGTCTTGTAGGATGATTGGGTATCCACCAATATCAATATGTCCTTCTATTATGTCGCGCGTGGTGCCAGCAATATTTGATATAATTGCTAATTCTCGGTGCATTAAATAATTTAGTAAACTAGATTTTCCGACATTGGGTTTTCCTAAGATAGTTAGCTTTAAACCGCTACGTAATCTTTCTCCACGATTATTATCATCGAGATGTTCTTTTATTTCATGAATTATCTTTTTTATTAGGTTGCCTACTTGCTTTAGAGTTTCCTCGGGTATATCTTCATCTGGAAAATCAATATATGCTTCTAGTAAACTTATTAGTTTTAGTAGTTGTACGCGCCATTGTTCATAGAGTTTTTCAAGTCCACCTCCTAGTTGTTTTATAGCTTGTCGATGTTGTAATTCAGTTTCTGAATCGATTAAATCAGCTAGTCCTTCTGCTGCAGTAAGATCCATTTTTCCATTTAAAAAAGCTCTTTTAGCAAATTCACCTGCTTCAGCTAATCTAATATCAGGCATCTTAGTTAGCGCTTCATTGAGTAATTTTATTACAGCTAAGCTGCCATGTGTATGAATTTCTGCAGAATCTTCACCAGTAAAGCTTGAATTTTTGCTAAAAAACACAATCATAGATTCATCTATTTGTTGTTTGTTGTGTGGGTTAAATATATTACGAAAATATAGTTTTCGTGGCTCTAATTGTTCTATATTTCCGCATATAAGTTTTCCTAAGATAAAAGCGGTTTTAGGGCCAGAAATTCTAAATACGGCTACCCCAGCTTTACCATGAGCCGAGCACTGAGCAAAAATAGTATTCATTTATATAATCCAAATGCTTGATAAGAGATATTATTTCTTATATTATACTCGCAGTTTGTAATTTTATAAAGCTATAATGGAATCATAATTTATGGATAGTAGTACAAATATCAAGAAATCACTTGCACTTAGCCGACTAGATTGCAAAATTGATGATTTTAGTTCAGATATTCTAGAGATAGTAAATGCTGAAAGTAAGGGTGAATTATACATAAAATTCGTTAAACAATTCTTGAAATACATCCCTGTTGACTACAGATCTCGTGATAAAATTAATTTATTTGAAGATTTTACGTATGAAGCATTTGAATTTTTTGTAAGTCGTTCTTTGGGTAAACGAAATATTGAAATACATGTTGGTGAGTTTCATAAGGAGCCCTCCATAACCATATTGATTTCTACAGAAAATAGACCGTTTATTATTGATTCATTAAATAGTTTGTTAACAAAATTATCTCTACAGACAATTTTTATATTTCATCCAGTTATTTTGACTGTTAGAGATGAAGATGGAAAATTACAAGATGTTGTAAATAAAGGCGAAGGCGGAGTTAATGAATCTTTGATTTGTATTAAAATTTTAGGTTCTTTTGATGATAAGGCTCTAGAGTCTATTAAGTTTGAGATTAATAATATTATTGATCTGGTTGATTATACTTACAGTTCATGGCAAACATTGCTCAATAAGATTATCAGTATTACTACAGATATAGTTCATAATAAAATTATGTACGAAAAAGCGTCTTTGCCAGCCGAAGAAACATTGGATTTTTTAAATTGGTTGCAAAATAATAATATTACTTTTCTTGGAGTATTGGATTTTGATGTAGAATCCAAGAGAATAACAAGCGAAGAAGGAGTGAAAGATATATGGAGAAATAATTTAGAAGAAATTTCTACAATTATTGAGTTCTCTAAAAGTGATTATTATAAAAATAAGCTTGTGATGCTTGGTAAGATTAATAATTTATCCCCCGTGCATCGTAATGCATTAGTAGATTATATCTTAGTAAAGCGACTAGATGAAGATGGGGTCTATAGAACTGGTACAATAATCTTTGGTCTATATGGTACAGCAATTTATTTTCAATCAATTAAAAGCATTCCTATATTATGTGGTAAGATGAATTATGTTCTAGATGAATCAGAATTCCCTCTAAGTGGATATAATGCTAAAAAGATAAAGAATATTATAGAATCACTACCTCGGGACATACTTATCCAAATTGATGAAGAAGATTTATATTGCATGTGTATACACATGTTATCTAGCATGCATAGCCGTAAATTAAAATTATTCGTACAGCAAGATTGGTCTAATTCTTTTGTTAATGTAATTATTTTCTTACCACGAGAAAGACTGACTCCAGAAGTATATAATAATATTAGCTGTTATTTGTCTAATAAATTTGGTAGTGAAATTATCGCAGACAATATAACTGTTGTAGCTCAAGATTTCTCGCATTTATTTACAACTATTGCTATAGATGATGTATCAAAATTAGATTTTTCACAGAATGAAATGAAGGCTGATTTAGTTAAAATAACTACTAATTGGTCTGAAGGATTATTGCATAAATTATGTGAAGAACTTGGTGAATATGCAGGTGGTATTAGACATAAAGAAATTGAACCATCATTTTCTACGGAATACAGACATAAATTTAATGCAGATATAACTCTTGATGACGTGCATCATCTAGAAAAAGCTTCTGCAAATTCTAGGTTGGGTTTTAATTTAACCAAAGGGGAAGGTAATGAATTTATTCTAAAGATTTATAGTCCAGAAGTTAATTTGACATTGTCAGATACATTGCCAGCTATTGAAAATCTTGGCTTTATTGCGATGGATGAGCAAAGCTTTGAAATAAAAAAATCTTCTGATTTTAAGAAAAGTTGGATTTATGAATTCAGATTATTTAGCCCTATTACTATTGAACAGTCTTTTCCTCAATTAAAACATAATATAGAAGAGGCGTTAGGTAAAATAAGTGATGGTGTATTAACTAGTGATATACTGAGTAAATTATTGGTAATATCTGGTTTTAAATGGACGCAAGTAAAATTGCTAAGATGTTTAACGCGTTACTTGCATCAAACTGGATTTTTGTATGGTAAGAATTATGTACAACAAACATTACTTAAGCATAATAAATATACAGAAATGTTAGTGAATTTGTTTGCTGCTAAATTTGATCCAAAAATTTGTTCAAAAGAACAAGTTGGTTTGATATCAAAAGATATGCTAGCCTATTTAGAAAACGTTTCTAGTAGCATAGAAGATAAAGTGTTGCAAAATATGCGTGGTATGGTTGATGCTATTCTAAGGACTAATTTTTATCAAAATAGCGAATTAGATCTTAAGAATTACCTATCGTTCAAGTTTGATTCTAGTAAAGTTCCAGAGTTGCCGCTGCCAATACCTTATGCTGAGATTTTTGTTTATTCAAATGATTTCGAAGGAATACATTTACGTGGTGGTAAAGTTGCGCGAGGTGGTTTGCGTTGGTCTGATCGTGGAGAGGACTACAGAACAGAAGTTTTGGGTTTAATGAAAGCTCAAATGACTAAAAATTCTGTAATTGTACCAGTTGGTTCTAAGGGGGGGGTTTATCTTCATTTTGATCAAGGTGAAATGAATCAAGAAGATTATATGAAAAAGGTAGTCGCTTGTTATCAAGATTTCTTACGTGGTCTGTTAGATATTACAGATAATTTAGTAGATGGAAAAGTGATTCATCCTATGAATACTATTATATATGATGAGGATGATTCTTATCTTGTTGTTGCAGCGGACAAAGGTACTGCTAGTTTCTCTGATTATGCTAACGCCGTGTCTGAAGAATATAGTTTTTGGTTAGGAGATGCTTTCGCCTCGGGTGGATCAGTTGGTTATGATCATAAAAAAATGGGTATTACAGCAAAAGGAGCTTGGATTTCTGCACAGGCGCACTTTTTAGATATGGGTATTGATATACAAAAAGAACCATTTACCGTAGTGGGTATTGGAGACATGTCTGGTGATGTGTTTGGCAATGGTATGTTATTATCGCAATATATTAAATTGGTTGCTGCTTTCAATCATCAGCATATTTTTATTGATCCTACGCCAGATTGTAAAACTAGTTATAAAGAAAGAGAGCGTTTATTTAGGACACCACGAACAAGATGGACTGATTATAGTTTGCAATTAATTTCTCAAGGCGGAGGCGTATTTGAGCGTTCAGCAAAGATTCTGCATATTTCAAAGGAAATACAAATATTATTGTGCTTAGAAACCGACACCATTACACCAGATAAATTGATTAGAGCTATTTTAATGGCAAAAGTAGATTTACTTTGGAATGGTGGTATTGGTACTTACATTAAATCTGCTGCTGAAAATAATATTGATATTGGTGATAAAACCAACGATATTTTACGAGTAAATGGCAATAAAGTTGGCTCTAGAGTTATTGCTGAAGGTGGAAATCTTGGCCTATCCCAGCTTGGAAGAATTGAATATTCTTTAAGTGGCGGGCGTATTAATACCGACTTTATTGATAATTCAGCGGGAGTTGATTGTTCTGATCATGAAGTTAATATTAAAATTGCTCTTAATGCGGCTGTTTTGTCTAAAAAGATTACCATGCAAGAGCGTAATAATATTTTAGGTCAGATGACAGATGATATTGAAGAATTAGTATTGGTAGATAATTATGATCAAAATTTAGCTTTGACAATATCTCTCCTTTCAAAGTCTGTTAATATTGAGTCTTTTAGTCAATTAGCACAAACTTTAGAAAAAGAAGGTTTGTTAAATAGTGAAGTGGAGTTTTTGCCAAATAAAGCAGAGCTTTCCAGACGAGCAGTATCTAATGAGGGCATGACAAGATCAGAGCTCTCTGTGTTGTTATCTTATAGTAAAATGTCATTTGATTTAGAATTATCTTCAGCTAATCTAGATGATAAGTACTTTGAAAAATATTTATTTAATTATTTTCCAGAGTTAATGCATGAGAAATTTAAAGAAGAAATTATTAATCATCCACTGCGTGTAGAAATTATTCGTACTATTATAACGAATAAGTTGGTGAACCAGTTAGGAGGGCCATTAATTAGTTTCATCAAAAGTGAAACAGGTGGGTATTCGTGTGATATTGCAAGAGCACATGCTGTAGTTACAGAAATATTCGAACTTGATTCTTTGTGGAGTAGAGTTGCTAATCTTGGTAATTCGGTTAATATGTCAATCAAGGTGGAAATGTTTTCAGATCTTGGTCGTATCATGCGACGTGGTATTAGTTGGTTTGTTAGAAATCGTAAACATCCAATTGATATTAATGATGCTATTGCCGGGTTTAGTAAGCAAATGGAAGCATTATCTGGTATTATTAGTAATCTACTAATTGGTACCACTAAGACTAGGTTCTTTGGTAGAATTGAGCATTATATTGACTCTGGAGTAGACAAAATATTAGCTAAAGAAATTGCTACTTTAGAGGTGTTAGTATCGGCTTTTGATATCATTCTTATAGCAAAGCAAACAAATACTAAAAATGAAGATATAGCTAATTTATATTTTGAAAGTGGAGACATGTTCAGTATAGATTGGCTCAGGCAGTCTTGTGAAGCACAGATCAATGAGTCTTATTGGAATAGATTGTCAGTGCAAGCTCTAAAAGATGATTTTTATGATAAACAAAGAAGATTAATTGCTGAGATAGTATCTGGCGACAAAAAAAATATAAAGCTTAAATCATGGTTGCAAGAAAATTATCTTGCTGCTAGTATTTTTCTTAACTTTGTAAAAGATATAAAAATGCAAGAAACTATTAACTTTAATATGATTATACTTGCTAATAAGAAATTAGAGATCTTTTTAAGAAAATTAAAGGTAGAGTGATGACTTCAAAGTTAAAAGAAGCTAGAGAGGCTGCGGGCTATAGTATTGAGGAAATATCTAATATTCTAAAAATTCGTAAGCAATATATAGTTAATTTAGAAGAAGAAGTTTTTGATGATATTCCTGGTCAAGTCTACGTTGATGGATATACTAAAATATATCATGAGTTTCTAGGATTAGATTGTCCAATAAAAAATAATGTATCTTTTAATACTCCTAAATTAGCTAAGATAGAAAAAAACATTGATCAAAAATATATAGTATTTATATCGGCTATAATTTTAGTTATTATTGTATGTTTCTATGTATATTATTTAAAATATACAGTTTTAAATGAAGTTGTTCCCCAAAATGATATAACACCTAATATAATAGAAAAGCATGGAAGTAACGAAGCAACAATTGATTGAAACTATTAACCATATTAGTGATAAAATAGATGAGATAATGGTCAAATCAGCTAAGAAAGAACAGCAGATAATAGACTTATTGTCCCAAAACGAAGAACTAAAAAATAGTAATCAAGCCACCCTTGATCAAATTAAAGAGTATATTAAGGAATTAGAGCAAATTAGAAATCATTATGTCGATAGTTACAATAACACTGAACAATAAAAAATTTAAGTTATCTTGCCCCGAAGAAAGTAAAGAGAAATTAGAATCTTTGGCTGAAAAGTTAGATTGTGTAATTGATGATACCAAGAAAGCCAACCCTAATGCTTCATTTGAACTGGCTTTGATTATTACTGCACTTGGTCTTATAGATGATACAACTTCTCGGGAGCAAAAAACTGGAGGAGAAGTTCTAGAAAAGGCTAATTCAGACTTTCAAAAAATATTGTCAATAGTTTCTTTAGAATTAAAAACTGTTGCAAAAAAAATTGAAAACTGTTAATAGTTGGAATTGGGCTACTTGGTTCGTTTGGTTTGATATAAATCTTCTGGACTATAATTATTCTATTCGGGATTGGCCTCTGATTTGCGCCGTGGCGTAATTATTGCCGAACCCACTTTAACTTAAGGTTCTCTGACGATGAACTTATCCTGACGGCTAAAGTGGTCCATTTTTTTTTACATTGATTCTTAACTCTTCTCTAGAATTAAGATTTTATTCTCCAGCCATTATCTATTAGTTTTGTTAATAGTAAATACATGCTAATATTAGCTATTATTAGGAATATTATTCCAGCCATAATGTTGCCGTCAGCTTGGTTTGTAAGGCAATATCTAAAACCATCTACCATGTAGAAAAATGGATTAACCATATTTATTTTTTGAAATATTAAGGGTAAAGATTGTACTGAATAGAAAGTACCAGATAGAAATGATAATGGTGTTACTAGATAGCTTGTGATAGCTGCGTGTTGGTCAAAAGAATTTGATATTAGGCCAGATAGAATACCAAGCTTTCCAAGCAAAGTACAAGACGTAAGTACATAAAAAATTAATAAAAATGGATGGTACAAGTTGTAATCAATAAAGGGTGCTAATGCTATAGTCACCGCAAGTCCTACTAGGATACCACGTAACGTAGCTCCTATTGTGAAAGCAATTATTATTTCAGTACTTCCTAGGGGCGGTGTTAATATATCAGAAATATAACCCAGTACTTTGCTCATGATAAAGGAAGAAGAGCTATTAGCAAAGGCGTTTTGTATTATACTCATTATAATCAGACCGTACCCCATAAAATTGATAAATTTAACTCCATACACATCAGGACGATTTTGACCTATTGCTAAAACAAATACTGCTAAAAAAATTAGAGCAGAAACCATAGGAGTGAAAATAGTTTGATTATAAACCCGCATAAAGCGCTTTATTTCTCGTTGGGTTAGAGTGTAGGCGCCGTACCAGTTGATTTTTTCCACGATAATTATTTTGTATAAATTTTATTTAAATTATGATATATTTAGCAAGTATTTTTGTCACGTACTATTAACAATTAGCGCTAATAATTATGTCTAAGAAGCTTTTTATCAAAACTTATGGCTGCCAGATGAATGTGTATGATTCAATCAAGATGCAGGAATTATTAGCTCCATTTGGTTTTGAATCTGCTGATGATATGAATGATGCAGACATGGTTATTTTAAATACATGTCATATTAGAGAAAAGGCATCAGAAAAGGTTTATTCAGAACTTGGTCGTGTTAAGAAAATTAAAGATTATCGCTTGCAACAAGGACTTGGTGATATGATAATCGCAGTAGCTGGTTGTGTAGGACAGGCAGAAGGAGAGGAGATATTTAGACGAGCATATTATGTAGATATTGTTGTGGGACCGCAATCCTACCATACCTTGCCAGATCTAGTTGCAAAATTAGCTAGATCAGAAAAACGCCTAATCGAATTGGATTTTATTGAAGAAGAAAAATTCGATAACTTACCACAAAATTATCAAGGACAAGGCGCGAGTGCTTTCGTATCTATTCAAGAAGGGTGTGATAAATTTTGTACATTTTGCGTGGTTCCATATACTAGAGGTGCAGAATTTTCTCGAACAGTAGAGGAGATTTATCGTGAATCAATAGCTGTAGTTACCCAAGGTGCATCTGAGGTACATTTACTAGGACAAAATGTTAATGCCTATCACGGCAAAGCTGCTGATGGTCAAAATTATTCTATAGCAGACTTAATTAGCCACGTTGCTAAAATAAAAGGTCTTGAAAGAATTCGTTATACTACTTCGCACCCAAAAGACATGGATGATGATCTGATTAAATTGCATGGCATAGAACAAAAATTAATGCCATTTTTGCATTTACCTGTTCAATCAGGATCTAATAAGATCTTAAAAGCTATGAATAGAAAACATACGCGTGAAGAGTATTTTACTATTATTGATAAACTCAGAGTAGCAAAACCAGATATTGTAATGTCGTCAGATTTTATTATTGGTTTTCCAGGAGAAACTGATGAAGATTTTGCTGATACATTAGATTTAGTAAAAAAAGTTGGTTATGGTCAATGTTTTTCTTTTAAGTATAGTCCAAGACCTGGTACACCTGCTGCTTCTATGGAACAAGTTCCAGAAAATATAAAAGTTGAAAGACTGTCTATTTTGCAAAAAGAATTGTCTAAACAACAACTACTATTTAATGAAAGTTGCGTAGGAAAAATTATGCCAGTGTTGTTTGAGAAAACAGGTAAATTTGATGGTCATATCGTCGGTAAAACTCCATATATGCAGTCTGCATACATAGATAATTTTGATAAAAGCTTAATTGGCAAGATTGTTAATATAAAAGTTAATAAGGGATCAGCGATTAGTGTATCGGGTGAAGTAATTTAATTATGTTATTAAGATTTATAATTTTTTGTACAAAAATTACTTTGTTCTTAGGTGCCATAAGCCTAGCAGTTGCAGTATATGTGATATATCATTATAGCAAAGATTTACCAGATTATTCACATCTGAAACGATATTATCCTCCCTCAATTACCAGAGTGTATTCAGCTGATGCAAAACTGATAGAAGAGTACGCTAGAGAGCATAGAATTTTTGTACCAATTAGTGCTGTTCCAAGGTCATTAGTTGAGGCTTTTATTGCAGCTGAGGATAAAAATTTCTACAGCCATGAAGGAATTGATATAGTTAGTATCATCCGCGCGGCAATCAATAATGTATCACGTATTATTAATAATAGACGTTTTGAAGGCGGTTCGACTATTACCCAACAAGTAGTAAAAAATTTCCTTTTAACTTCTGAGCGCTCACTAGATAGAAAAATAAAAGAAGCCATTCTATCTTATATGGTAACACAAACATTTACTAAAGAAGAAACTCTTGAATTATATTTGAATCAAATTTATTTAGGTAAGGGGGCTTATGGGGTGGCGTCTGCTGCATTGAATTATTTTAATAAATCAGTAGAAGAGTTGACTTTAAATGAATCGGCAGTGCTTGCATCACTACCTAAAGCACCATCAAAATATAACCCTGCTCGTGATTATAGTCGTGCCTTTGAACGTAAAAATTATGTATTAGGGCGTATGTATGATGATGGTTACATTACAGAGGAACAAGCTAGGTCTGCTATGGCTGAACCAATTAAGCTGGCGAATTTTGATAAAATTCAAACTTTAGATGCCCATTATTATGCAGAAAAAGTTAGAGAAGAAGTTATTAGTATGTTTGGTGAGGAATATTTTTATACCGCAGGACTCACGATTTTTACTTGCGTTGATTCTAAGATGCAAGAAGCCGCTACTAATGCTCTACGTTTTGGAATTAAAAAATTTGATATGATGCGTGGCTATAGAGGTCCATTAAAGAATATTGATATTATAAATTGGAATGATAAGCTACAAAAAATAGTTAGACCAGAGGGGCTTCTTAACTATAAATTATCTGTTGTTCTTGAAGTGCATAATAGTGAAGCTAAGATAGGTTTAAGTGATGGTAGTGTAGCAAAATTGTTATTGAAGGATATGAAGTGGGCAGCAACCAATCTTAAATCAATACATAAGTTGCTAAAAACTGGTGATCTGATAGTAGTTGAGAAGTTGAACGGTAAATATATGTTGCAGCAAATACCGGAAGTAAATGGTGGTATAATGGTTGTAGAGCATAAAACTGGACGTGTGCTGGCCGCAGAAGGAGGATATGATTTTGGTATTAGTAAATTTGATCGTACAACGCAAGCTAAACGTCAACCAGGTTCTTTAATTAAACCATTTGTATATTTATCTGCTTTGGAAGCAGGGGCAAAACCAACGGATATATTTGAAGATGCACCAATAGAAATAGAACAAGGGGCAGGATTACCTTTATGGAAACCAAAAAATTATGAAGATAACTTTTTAGGACCAGTCACTATGCGTATGGGTCTTGAAAAATCACGTAATACTGTTACAGTACGAGTAGGAAAATTTTCTGGGTGGCAGAAGGTAGCAGATACCATGAAGCGTTTTGGTATTAATGATAACCCAAGGGTTGTTCCATCTATAGTTCTTGGCGCTTTAGAAACTACTTTGTCTAAAATGACAATAGCTTATAGTATTATTGCAAATAATGGTCGCCAAGTTGAGCCGCATTATATTGAGTTGATAAAAGATCGTAAGGGAAATGTGATATATAAAAGGGACTATACTGAATGCCCCGAATGTAAATCATATATGTTAGATAATGATGGAAAGATTCTTCCTCCTGCTATTACCACCCCCCAAGGTCGATCTATTACAGATGAGGCAAGCAGCTATCAAATAACTTCACTGATGATGGGTGGTATTCAAAGAGGTACGGGGCGGGGAGCTAAGCAGGTTACTCAGATTATAGCTGGTAAGACGGGTACTACTAATAAGGCAAAGGATGCATGGTTTATGGGTTTTACTCCTAAAATTGTAGTTGGTACTTATGTTGGTCATGATACACCAAAAACTATGGGAAAAAGAGTCTCTGGAGCATCAATTGCATTACCAATTTTTGTGCATTTTATGCAAAATGGCTATAAAGATGAGCCATCAGTTGACTTTATTGTTCCTGATGCTATTATTTTGGGCATGGTAGATTACAATACAGGTAAGCCATCAACAGAAAAAGATGCAATCCTAGAGGCTTTTAAAATTAACGGTTACAACCCAGCGCTTGATGATTCACCAGAGTTAATAGAAGGTCAACTACTAGAACACGATCCATTTGCTAATATTAAAAAAGAAAATACTTCACAAGATGTGTTATTAAATTATAAAGAGGAGGCGCAATGAAACTTTTGTCTAAACGAATTATTTTGTTAGTATTATTGGTAATAATACTAGTATTTGCATTAGTTCTTAAACAATTTTATAAGATCAATTCAAAATATCTTGATGTAAAACAAGAGAGGGCTGAATTATCTATGGATCTTTCTAAAGAGATGTCGGAAGTATTTATGGATCTTTCTAATGTGAGAGCTAAGTGTAAAGTTACCAGCACCGATCTAATGCAAATGAGGCTTGCAACACCTATAGAAATTTTAAAAAGACACTACCTATCTCCTGAATATATTTTAAGTATATATCAACTTATGAAGGACACACATCAAATATTTGAAAAATTTCAAATTGTTTATTGGGTTGATGGAGGTGCTTTACTTGGCACTATGCGGAATAAAGGACAAATACCTTATGATGATGATATAGATATATTTGTACCAGAAGAATACGAGAAACTTCTTGAAGAAGAAGCTTTTGAATATTTTAAAAAATTAGGTTATCAAGTTTCTAAGTTTCGTAATGCTTGGTATAAAATTACTGATATTGTATCAGGTGCTTTTATGGATATTTTTATTGCTGAAATGGATCAAAAGAATTGTAGGCAAAAAAACACAGATGCTCAAAGTGCCTGGCCTAAATTTTATTATAAAAAAGAGCATCTATTTCCTTTACAACTTCATGATTTTGGAGAGATACAAGTATATGTACCAAATAATCCAGATGATTATTTAGAGAGAGGTTACGGCAAGAATTATAAAAGTAAGGCGGTTTTTTCAGGCAATCATTATATCACTGGTAATATAGGGCAAGTTCTAGAGATAGATGTTAAGGAGGATTCTTCTTTAACCGCCCCAGCTATGCCTACTGGACCATTATTAGATAGGGTGAAGTAGATAAATATGGAAAATATTGCTATAGAGAGCGATAATTTTTAATAAAAATTATTTCTAGCCACGTAAATTAGTATTAGATATATTATGCTCTACTTAAACTTGAATGGTAATTATTGCATAATTACCATTCAGTTATATTAAGCCTAGTGATTTTATAAATTAGCAGTGATTCCATAGCATTTTATATATATTCCCATCTTTTTGTAATTCTGAATGTGTACCATCCTCGACTATATTTCCATTTTTAAACACTAGTATTCTATCCATATTTAGAAATGTTGAAAGTTTATGTGCAATAATTAATACGGTTTTACCTTGCATTAAATTTTGTAGAGATTGGTGTATTAGATGTTCCGTATGAGCATCTAGAGAGCTGGTAGCTTCATCTAGTATCAATATTGAGGCTTTTTTTAGGAATGCACGTGCAATGATTATTCGTTGTCTCTGCCCTCCTGAGAGATTATTGCCTCGTTCGCCGCATATAGTATTATATCCATCAGGTAAGTTTAGTATAAAATCATGTATATATGAAGCTTTGGCTGCTTCATATATTTCTTCATCACTTGCTTCGAGGTTTCCATAGCGAATATTTTCTAAAATTGACCTGTGAAACAATATAGGTTCTTGAGGAATAATAGAAATATTATCCCTTAGACTGTTTTGTGGTACTTTGCTTATATCTCTGTTGTCTATTAAAATTGAACCTTCCTCAATATCATATAACCTAAAAATCATAGATGCAAAAGTAGTTTTCCCGGATCCAGAAAAACCAACTAATCCTACTCGTTCATACGCTTTTATAATAATCGATTGATTTTTAAAGAAGTTGTTGTTATTACGAAATTTAAAAGTTACGTTTTTAAATTCTATTACTGGTGTTTTTACTTTTAATGGTTCAGCATTGAGATCATCGTGAATTTCATATTTTTTTAATAAGCTCATACTTTGATTGAAAGATCCGATTTGTTCAAATAAATCTCCAAAAGATTGAGTTAAATACCATATTTCTTCCATTACAGAAACGCATAATGTAATGATTAAAATGCATTCTCCAATTGAAATTTCTAGGTTGCTACGCAAATTTATTATGTAATAAATTTGCGTAGTCATCATCAAAGTGCAGGATATTCCTAGTACGTAGCGTAATTTTAACATGAACCATTGCATGTTTTGGTCGCTATTTATTGATTTGTTTGTATAGTTTCTAAGATATTTGCTCTCGTGTTTGTAGGAAGAAAATATACGTATTGCAGAAATGTTAGCGATTGAGTCAACTATTTTTCCTGCAACTAAGGCTTTATCTTTTCCATATAAAGTTGAGTAATTATTTAAAGTTTTTGAAAAATATAAACTAATACCAATGAATGATATAATCCAAATTAAAAATATTGCTGCAATATGTTGGTGTACAGTATACAGGGTTATAAGAGCGAATAATAAGATGGCCAATTGTCGCAATATTTGTTCATTACCATAAGCAAAAATCATTTCCATAGAACGTGCCGCTTCGGTAATCCTATTAGAAATATCTCCAGCTAATGTAGTTTGAAAAAAATGATGTTCGTGATACTGTGTATAGTCATAAAATTTCTCTATAACATGCGCTTTAATTTCAGGCATTGTTTTTAGGTATATATAATCATATAATCTCCATAAAAGATTCATGCTTTCCCACCATAGTGCATATATTATAACCCATTTAGACAAAATAGATGCTAGATCAATCCCAGTTATGTCTTGATCCGAATATGTTTCAATTTGATCGGTGATATTTTGCAGGAGAATACTATCGATAGAAGGGGCAATACCAGAGATAATTATTAGTAATATAAGAAAACAAACCTGAGTCTTTTTCACGCTAAAAATAAAGTAAATACACTTGCTTAGTATTTTTTTTAGTAACGGTTTTTCATGTTCTGAGTTCATCATACTACTTAAGTTTATATTAGATCGCAAAATGGAAGATACTAAACGAAAAACACCAAAATTGATAGTATATTATTTATAGATTAATAATATATAATTGGTTT
>TARA_B110000503_G_scaffold143697_1_pt1 | contig 16556 bp, 13 predicted proteins | sample TARA_B110000503 | Tara Oceans TARA_B110000503 (sample SAMEA4397472) | marine metagenome | biome: Polar Biome; feature: [SRF] surface water layer (ENVO:00010504); material: water (ENVO:00002006), including particulate matter (ENVO:01000060) such as... | depth 5 m | reverse complement strand
CCACTTGATAGGTTTAATTTGCCTTTTTTATAATTTATAGAGCCAAATTTTTTTGACTCTTCATTATATATAGTACTAATAGTTACAGTACTATCATTTTTTAAATTAATATCACCCTCATATTTTCTTTCCATTGGGCCTAATTTAAAAATAACTTTAGAATTATCAAATGTACCACTGCCAATTTTATTATTACAACCACAAGATAACAAATGCATATCACCTCCTAACGTAAATACAGAAGACCTTAAATATAAAGCCTTACTATTTTTGTGAACAGTGGCAGTAAGGGTGTTATTAAAAGTTAGAGTAGAATTATTAGCTTTTAATGCATCACCATCATTACCAGCATTACCGTAACTACCATAACTATAACCACCATCACCACCATTACCAGCAGCTGCAACAAATCTGTTATTAAAAATTAAAGTAGAATTATTAGCTATGAATGCATCACCACCATTACCACCAGTATAACCAACAGTATAACCATTACCTCCAACACCACCATTACCAGCATTCGCAGTAAATACATCATTAAAAGTTAAAGTACAGTTATTGGTTGTGAATCCATCGCCACCATTACCACCATCACTATCCCATCCATAACTAACAGTACCACTACGACCATTACCACCAATTGCGGTAAATTTCTTATCAAATGTTAGATCATTAGTATCCTGAGCGTGTACAGCTTTTTGACCATTCCCACAACTCTGCGTATTGCCTTTTTTATTTATTTCTTCCTTAATATGTGTACCTGTTTTTTCAGACTTATAAATTTCCGTATCGGCCAGTGAAATTTGATTAATTAAAAATACAGATGATGTAGTTATAAGTAATATTTTTGTTATTTTGTTCATTATTATTATCTCTTAATATCTTAATTTTATAATATATTTCAAGTTAACAACTAGCGAAAATTAAAAACAAATAATAACTTAGGGTATTATTATTTTCTAAAATGTTTTTTATATTTATAGTGCTTAATCTGTCATCAACATTCTTGTTGCCTTCATTTTGCTACAGTCCAAAATTAAATATAATTAAACACTTGGTTGATTAAAGCTTAAGTGGATTCCTAATTTATATCTTTACAGCCATATATTTTAAGTCTTAAAGCTTTAAGTACTTATTGATTAACAAGTTAGGTTATGATTTACTAGTATTAGAAATAATATTAAGAGTTAATTATGGGGAAAATTAGACCATCTATTGAAGAAATAAGCAGAGTCACTATCGAAAAAATGCGTGCTGATATGATTGGTACCAAATACAAGCTATTAAATGAAATATTCGTAAAAGCTGTAGACTCGGGCGGTAAAATTAACACTGAAGATCGTACATTTCAAGAACAAAAATCTTCTTTACTTAACTCAGATCCTGACGCTCCAGAAAACCAAGGTAGAGCCGTAATAAGTATGATGGGTTTTGAAAAAGGATCAAAACAAAAAATCGATAAATTGATAAATAAAGGTGCTCCTAGAGCATTATTTGACGATATAGAACGTGATACTATTTCTTTAAGACAAGAACTAACATCCAACCTTTCTACTGAACAGGGCATTACAGAACTTATATCTGATTTAATGATACGCAAAGCATCAGAAGTAAGTCCATTTCAAGTAAGAATTACAAAAAAAGAAGGAATGTATAACCCTGGAGATACAAGACCAACAAATAATATGGAAGCCTCCAAGTTAGGAGAGTTGTTAACTCCTGGTATTACTTTACCTAAATCAGTAACAAGTGCCTTAATGACTGATATTTCTTCTATCTCTAAAATAGTTGCCCCAATATTTAATACACATATGATTAAAGTCTTTGGTCAAAGAGGGGAAGATGGAATAATAACTCTTGATCAATCAAAGTTAACTCCTGAAAATGTAAAAATTTTTAATCAAAGGGTAAATAATGATCTTGAAGCCATACCAACAAGGGAGATTGTAGCTAATTCCATAATTAAAAATACTATAGAAAAATTAAAGAAAGAAAGTGGCTATACGATAAGCGATAGCCAATCTCAGAGAATAGCAGATAAATTATCTCCTGCTTTAGCAGAGCTTGATAGTGAATATTTAAAACATAATTCTCAAATTATATCTGAAAAAATACAGAAAGATATATTAGCTAAAAGTACGGTTACCGCAAATATATTTGGCGGTGTATACATAAGAGAAAGCAGCTTAGACAAGATATCTGATAAATTATTAGATATACATTTTGATGAATCTGATAAGTATCAACTTAATCTCATAAATACAAAACTATCAGGTTTACGTGATTCTGAAATATCAGCTAAATTAACTGAATTGGGTATAGAAAAAGCTAAGGCTAAAAAATATAATGTAAACTCAATATCAGAGCAAGATTTAGCGCAAATAAGAAAAAAAAATCCTATACAATTTGACAAAATAGTTTTTAATCAAGATAACCCCGTTAAGAATCCTAAAGAGGTGATTAATTCTATTATAGATAATGCTATTGATAAATTAAAAGAAGAAAATACTATCAAATTAAGTCCAAAAAAAGAAGCTCATCTTAAAGCAAAATTTAAGAAAAATTTAACACCTGCCTTATCTAAGTTAGATCCAGAATATTTAAAAGGACAAAGTGATATAATATCTAGTAACCTACAAAAAGAACTATATAACAATAAATCCATAGGTTACAGATTCGGAAAAGAATTTTCAGTTTCTACCGCAAATTTAGCAAAAATATCAAATATTATAAGAGAAGATAATCAGCCAAGTTCTAATCAGTTTGAAATTACAAAGGTTCAGTCTCTATTATATAGTTCACAAAAGACAAATACCCAACTTGAAAAGAGTTTAACTGATTTAGATGTCGCAAAAGCTAAAAAAGTGAAATTTAAACTAAAGGACATGAGCGCAGAAAACTTACTTACAATGCGAGAAGAAAACCCCGCAAAGTTTGATAAAATTGTGCTTGGCATTGGAAAAGAAAAAACTCCAATTATATCTAAAAAACTAGATGCTATAAATCAGGCAAAGCAAATATCGGTAAAAATATCGAAAAGTAAAGCTACTACTGATCAACCTCTTTCTCCCCCACCTTTACTAAGTAGTTTGAAGCATAATCAAGGAGGTAGTTATTCAAGGTAGGAACCGAACTATTATCTTATATAAGGGCATTAGAATGTTAGGAAGTTTAATATAACTTAAGTTTTAATGTTTAGAAGTTTATGTATGAATCATATAATCAAATCTATAGCCTCGTTGATTAGCGCTAAGCAGAACAAAGCGCTAATCAACGAAACAAAATACAACTTAACAAAAAGATTAAAGTGTTTTAGACTAGATCTCCGCCATCTAATGGAGTAATCAAATCATCTCCAATCATTACTACAGTGAAATGAGTCAAAGATTCACCACCATGACCACCATGACCACCCAAGATTGTTGTAATAGAATCGTGCTCAGTAACAGTTACAGTAGAACCCTTTTGAAGGTTAATTGTCTGCACAGCAAAAACATCACCACCATTAAATGTTAAATTTGCACCATTCCCGATTACTATATTTTCAAGAGTTATACTCTGACCCATAACACCATCCACTTGTGCAGTATTTGCAGCTATAACACCATTCCCAATTACTGTATTTTTCATAATTTTTCTTCTTTATAGTTAGATTATTAATGTAATTTAACTATATCACAAATTAATCACATTGTCATTAATTATTTATAAGTGATTTATGCATGCACCTAATGTTAGAATTTACTATAGTATAATTTAACATGATTTTACTGTAATATTTTTTTGTTTTTTAATAGCGCTGCTAGTCTTAGCGCTAAGACTTTGGCTATAATCTTCACTGTGCATTACTTCTCCAATAATATGTGCTTTTTTTGCCAAACGAGCATCTAGTTTATGTGCATCATCTTTAAAGTTTTTTAGGTCTTTTTGCCTTTGCTTTTTAGTAATAATAGTATCTTCTATAGTAGTTCTTTTGTTAAGTTCAAAATCATCTTTTATTACAGGGTTCTCTTTGATTATTGGAGATTTAATATTTTCTTTTCGCACTGCTTCAGTGAGTCCAGAATGTTTTTGTGCATCAGGATGGTATTTACTATAAGGGTTTAAAGCATTTTTAATTCCATACCACGCTCGCTTAGTAATAGTTTCTTGTTTTGGTACGGGCAAAGAGTGACTGCTTATTTTTTGTAAATTATCTTTAAAATTATCACTAATTTGATCTGGGGTGAGTTTGTAAAAATTATCTTCCTTTAATGTAGCTAATAGAGCTTGATTCTCGTTTTTTATTGTTTGAGTTTGTTGCCGTAATTCTTCAAGATTAAGATAAGAAGCTCCTTCTGATCCTCTTCCAACATTGATTAAATTCACTAATTGCTCTTGTATTTTCCGGATGATTAAGTATAACCTCATATAATTCTTTTTCAGCTTGTGCTGAGGATATTAATTCACCAAGGCCAGATATTATTTCTACAGAGTTTTTGACTTTTTCTAATGCGTCAATTCCTGTTTTTATATGTTTAGCCGCATGCATTACTTTCGTTGGATCTATGGCAACTACAGCAATATCAAGACCCGCATTAACCACGCCTACAATTTTGTTTACTCGGTCGAAAGATTTACTATAGGAAAGTTTTTTTCCATCGCGATCTAATATTAATGGTTTAAGATTTTGAGTGGTAGATTTAAGTTTTGGCTGTAAATCTAGGGTTTTTTGTTGCACATAAAGTGCGGTAGCAAAATCAACCAATGCAGTATTTTCTATATCTAAATCACGTGTTTTTGTGGCTTTATAGGCATCAAGACCGGTTTTTAGCACTTTAACTCCTAAAACAACAGAACCAATTACTATGGGTGCAATTCCACCAGTAACTATACCAAGAGCTAAAGCAGTCGATGAAATGATTAATGCTCCACTATTACTAACTACTGCTTTAAAAGCCGCATTAGAAGTTTTTTTAATTACATTCCAAGCAGTTTTATACCATTTTTTTGGTTTATCTTTCATATATAATCATTGATATTTTTTTAATGTTAAAAGAAACGTTGACATAATAATACTAGTTTTAATATAAAATTATTATTTTCATTCTTAGTGTAATAAATAAGTAAAATAATTTACTAAAAATCTAGGTTAGAATAATCATTAGAAGGAATAAATCCTGCGATACGATCTTGAAGAAGCGGTTGAAAAGCAGGGCGGGATTTTACTACAGAATACCATTCTTTTATCGTGCTCCAACTATCCCAATTAATCTCCCCAAAATAATCTACTATTGATATATGAGATGCTGCTGCAATATCTGCACATGATATTTTTTCAGACACTATATAAGTATTTTTTTCTAATAAATTAGTTAGAAATTTAAAATGCTTAGCAAGGTTAGACTTAGCTATCATAATAAAAGCACTTCTTGGTCCACCTTGGCGCATTAAAAGTCTTATCATTTTTTCATCAACTAAAATTTTACTCACTTCTCGATAAAACTTCTCATTAAACCAACTAATATATTTCCTAATTTCAGCACGCTGTATAGGGTCTTTAGGCATAAAATAAAAATCTTGCTGAGTGTCTACAATATATTCAATTATAGAGTATATTCCCACTAAAGCATAATTTGGAAATGTAAGTTGTAATACGGGAACATTACTAGCTGGGTTAATTTTTACAAATTCATTACGCCTTGTCCAGTAATCTTCTTTTACTATACTAAAATCTTGGCTTAATTCTTTTAAATAAATACGCACTTGTCTTGATAAAGGGCATATAGGTTGGTGATATAATATTTGCATAATACTTTAATAAAAAATGAGATGGTCTATAAGCCGGATTCTGTATAACAATTAAGTTATTGCAGTTATTTATCTAGGATAAATGTTACCATTTACCTCAAGCAACCTACCCGCTCAATATCTAGCCATAGACAGCTAGGAACAAATGTTCAATCTCGCCTATTTGGTCTTGCTCCCGATGGGGTTTACATTTGCGACTCTTGTTACCAAGAAGCCCGGTGCGCTCTTACCGCACCATTTCACCCTTACCCAAAAAGGGCGGTATAATTTCTGTTGCACTAATCCCTTAAAAAAACCTCACGATTTTTCCGGCTGGTTATTACCCAGCATCGTGCCTATGTGGAGTCCGGACTTTCCTCACCAACTTATAGTCTTTATATAATATAAATTGATACAACTGCACAACCATCTCAACTGGTAACTTTAATACTATTATTGACTCCTGTCAAATATTAGTTATTAATGAATTGCCCGCCAATTATCGCCAGCATTAATGTCTACATTTATATTTACATCAAGTTTAATAGCATTTTCCATAACTGATTTTATTAATCCTGATATAATTTCTACTTCTTCTTCTGGCGCTTCAAAAATTAATTCATCGTGTATTTGCAGGATCATTTTTGTTTGCATAGATCTAGTTTCCAGTTCTTTATCTAAAGTTATCATTGCAATTTTTACAATGTCAGAAGTTAAGCTTTGCATTGGAGCATTAATCGCCGCTCTTTCTCCAAAAGATCTTAGTGCATGATTTTTATCGTTAATAGTTTCTAGAAAGCATTTTCTTCCAAGTAAATTTTCTACAAAATTATTTTCTTTAGCAAATTCAATAGTTTTACTCATATATTGTTGAATGGCTGGATATTCTTTAAAATATTTATCAATATAATCAGCTGCTTCTTGACGTGATATATTAAGTTGGCGGGCTAACCCAAACGCGCTTATACCATAAATAATCCCAAAATTAATTGCTTTGGCTTTATGACGAATATCTGAAGTGACTTGCTCTATAGGTAAAGAAAAAATTTGACTAGCAGTTTGTGTATGAATATCACGATTTTTAGTAAAGGCCTGCTTTAATGGCTCAACGTTAGCTACATGGCTTAGTATCCTTAGCTCAATTTGTGAATAATCAGCTGATATTAGTTTACTTCCTGGTTTTGCAACAAAGGCAGATCTTATGCTATTACCTTCCTCTGTGCGAGTTGGAATATTTTGTACATTTGGAGTAGTCGAGCTTAAACGACTAGTACTAGTTGCTGTTTGTAGGAACGTAGTATGTATTCTGCCAGTCCTAGGATCAGCTTGTTTTGGCAAGGTATCTGTATAAGTATTTTTTAGCTTGGTTAAATGGCGATATTCAAGTAATAAATTAGCTATTTCAAAACCCTCTTCTTGTAGCTTTTCTAGTATATTGACATTAGTAGAATATGATTTTGTTTTGCTAGTAGTTTTACCAAAAGGTAACTTCATTTCTTCGAATAACACTTCACCTAACTGCTTTGGAGAAGCGATATTGAATTCTTTGCCCGCTATAGCAAAAATTTTCTTTTCAAGATTAATAATTTTTATAGTAAAATCTGCAGATAATTTTTGTAGTTGATTACTATCAATTTTAACCCCTTCTTTTTCCATTCTATGCAGTATATAGCATAAGGGTAGATCTATATCTTGGTACAAGTATAGCGCCTTATTTTGAAAAAGCTGCTCTTTTAATTTTTTATAAAGCTCTAAAAAATCAACAGTATCACCCTGTTCTTTTTGTTTCGTTCCTGCACTTAATACATAGTGCATAATTTGAATATCTTCAAAAGAGCTTAACTTACAATCACAAAGTTTTAATAATTTTTTAAGATTATACGTTACTTTTTTGATAGATTCATCTTCAAATATATCATGGAGTTGTTTGTTGAAGTTTAAACTCAAAACTTTCGCGCTATTAAATGAAAATAAATCAACATTATCAGTTTGATGCTCTTGATAAGGCAATACATACAAATTTTGTCCATCAGATAGCAAAATTTTAGTATAATTCTCGTTTGTTTCTACGGAGACTGCTAATTGTCCACGTATTTTGATTACATTCAATAATGGCTCTAATTGCTCAATTGTCTTTATATCTATTATGCAAGTCTCTTTTTTACTCTCTATAGGAGCCTTTATTTCTTCTGTAGAATCTGTAATCTTTAAATTAAATAAATTTTCAATTCGTTTATTTAGTGACTTAAAACCATATTCATTTAGAAATGTAGAAATTTTATCAATCACTGGTGGAGTCCAATGAAAATTTTCAATATCTTGCTTAATATCAACATTATTATCTAGTCCAACTAGTTGCCATGATATAACTGCATCTTGCTTGTGTAGACATAATAATTCTCGCTGGCGAGGGCTTTTTATTTGCTCTATCGATGCCAGCACCCCCTCAAGATCACCGAATTGATTGATAAGTTGTGAAGCAGTTTTTGGTCCAATACCAGCAACCCCTGGAATATTATCTGATTTATCACCCATTAATGCTTGTACTTCGCGTACTTTTAAGGGACCAACACCAAACTTTGCTAAAATATCTTCTTCTGTTATATATTTGGATTTTACTGGATCATACATTTCAACATGATCATTTACTAGCTGCATTAAATCTTTATCAGAAGAAATAACCAAAGCCTGCATTTGAATCTGAGTTGCCTTTTTTGCTAATGTAGCGATGATATCATCTGCTTCAAACCCCTGTTTAGACAAACAGATAAAGTTTAAAGCTTTTGCAGCTTTCTCAACAAGTTTTAATTGTACGACTAAATCATCTGGAGCTGGAGGGCGATTAGCTTTATAATCCTTGTAAATATCATGTCGAAAATTTTTACCACTATGGTCTAGAACTATAACAGCATGTTCTGGCTTAAAATCGTTTATTAACTTTACCAACATTGAGGTAAAACCATAAATTGCTCCAACCGGTATGCCAGCAGGAGAAGTTAACGGGGGCTGAACATGATAGGCCCTGAATATAAAACCATAACCGTCAATAATCAATAAGGGCTTTTTCTCAGAATTCATCATAATAATTTAGTTTTTCTCGATTATAGAATTTGCGCTAGCGAGTTCATCTTGTGTATTAACACCAACTACTAAATTAGGATCATTTGATTTAAAATACGAAACTTTATCACCATGCATAGCACAAATTTCGATTATTTCAGTAAGGTATAATTCTTTTTTAGGATGCTCTGGATTGGTAATTAAGCATTTATTAATATACCGATCAAGTATAGTAGGGGCAAAAACCATAATTCCTGAATTGCACAAGGTGATCTTTTTTTCTAAATCATTAGCAAATTTTGTTTCCACTATTTTTTGAAAAGCACCTTGCTCATCAACTACTATGCGACCATATTGATTGGGTTTTTTATATTCAAACGCTAAGGTTACAGCTTTTGAATTAGTTTTTTTAAGATGCTCAAAAAGTTCTTCAATTATATTAGAGGTAATTAAAGGATTATCTCCGTATATGACTCCAATATATTTTTGGTTATCAAAAAAATCTTTTGCAACTGATACTGCATGCGCAGTTCCCAATTGTTCTTTTTGATTTATTAATTTACAGTTCTGTTTAAAACTAGATAAATATGGTTCTAAATGTTGTGAATAAACTAGTATTAAATTATCTGTCACCATTTTGCAATTATGCATCACACGCTCTAGCATAGGGATGCCACCGACTTTATGCATTACTTTTGGCAGTTCAGATTTCATTCTGCTACCTTTGCCAGCAGCTAATATTATTATTTGTTTGTCCATTTTAACATCGACATTTTAATTAGATAATTTGTTAAATAGCTTTTCTGATAATTCATAATTACCAAATACTTTTTGTACATCGTCGCTTTCTTCTAATACGTCAATAAGCTTCAGTATTTTTGCTGCCCTTTCTTCATCTTCAATCATAATAATTGTTTGCGGCTTCCATTCTATTCCAGACTCTGCTGGCATGCCGTATTTTTGGCTTAGATATTCAAGGCTGTTTGGAAATGATTCAATATTAGTATAAATAAAATGCTCTATCTCATTTGATTCAACATCGTTTGCACCTGCTTCAATTGCACTTTCCATCATTTGATCATCGGAAGCAACAATGCGCGCATATTCGATTCTACCTATACGGTCAAACATGAAGCTTACGCTGCCTGATTCTCCCAAAGTACCTCCTCCATGCTTACTAAAAGCTGTACGCACATCAGAGACAGTTCTGTTTTTATTATCAGTAAGTGTTTCAACTATAATGGCAATACCTCCAGGCAAGAATCCTTCATAGCGAATTTCTGTATAATTATCAGTATCTGACGGGTCCAAAGCGCGCGCCAGAGCGCTATCAATTCTATCTTTTGGTAAATTTTGACTTTTAGCTGCTGAAATACCAGATCTAAGGCGCGGATTATTGTGAGGATCTATGCCACCAATTTTTGCGGCTGTAATGATTTCACGAACTAATTTTGTAAAAACTTTTGCTCTTTTTTTATCCTGAGCGCCTTTGCGATGCTGTATATTTTTAAACTTGGAATGTCCTGCCATGGTAATAATTAGTATGTTACTTAATCGAGACTTTTGATTCTAGAGAATAACTATAATAAGGCAAGAGATAATCCTTGCAGACTAATCAACTGATTAAAAACAATTTTTAACTAAATAATGGCTTTATCTTAATAGGACTAGCACTTTAAATAAAATCATAATATCATTTATTTAAGTCATTTTTATTAAAGAGATTTTGTGTTACAAAACATTGATTTAAATCTAAGATTAAGAGAATTTGCTCATGACTTAAATATGAGTTACATAGATTCTTTGTCAGAAGATGAATTTAAAGGCAAGATCATTTTTGCCCAACAGATTGTTGCATTTTTATATAAAAACAGAAAATATTTGACTTTTTTAAGTAAAATGCATCGCGAAGATCTTGCTGATTGTCTTAGAACCCACGATATAAAATATCTAAAAATGTTCGATGCATCAGGCATAAAACAGGATTCTATTGAAATATTTAAATCTAATATCAAAGAAATAATTTTGGTTTTAAAAAATATTGAAATTGATACAAAATTAGAATATGCGGAGCTTGATGTAATTGGCAAAAAGGTCTATCAAATCATATATAATACACAATTATTATTTGCAGAACAATCACATAACCAACAAGCAAAAAATGCTTTACAAGCACAATCTATAATCTTGTCTTTTGTAAATTTAGATATAGATGATCAACAAAGCTTACTTAAAAAAATGTTACTAGTAAAAGAAGTATGGTGCATAGAAAATAAAAAAGAAGCTGGTCTTGAAACAATTAAATACCAATTTCATAAAAATCCTCAAAAATATTTGCAGCTGCAAGATGAGAAAAATATAGATGTAGTTTTCGAACAAATTATTGAGCTATTAACCCACAAAATTTCTGTGTTAAAGCATTTAACTGATGAGCAGTTAATTCACCTATATGATCGTTTAAAGAATTATGAATGGAATTGTTCGTTTATTGTGCAGCTTTTAGACAGAGTGCATAGAGAGTCACAGTTTAGATATAGCTATAATAGACTAACTGATTCTGGTTATGATTTATTAAATAGATTCCAAAGCTATGACGCAATGATGCATCAGGTTGAGGGGTTAGAGTTTTTAATTGTTGAAGTATATTTAATCAATAACATTGATTTTACAAATAAGATAATGCAATTATTAGCTAAACACTCAGATAACATCAAAGCGCTAGGTCTTCACAAGGATATACATTTAATTGCTATATTCAAAAAAATAGATACTAAATTACATCATATAAATGAGCAAGAAAGAGAAGGATATAAAGCTTCTTTTTTATCTCTCAAAGCAGGTTTAGAGCACTCTTTAGATAATCGCGTACAAAAGCGTTATATTGAATTAGATCAATATACAATCCATAAACTAAAGAATCGGTATAGTAATTTATTTGTTAATATACAAAAATTATTTGAATATACCGAAGAAAGTAAGCAATATTTACAGTTAATATTTGCATCTAAAATAGCTCATGATTTTTACCTTCCTAATCTTTCAAACTCTATAAAAAAATTACGCAAAATGGCGGTATACAGATTAGAGGTGCAAGAACAATTTCAGCAACTTAGTTTTATAGAAATTTTTCTTGGCGAAGGTTTGCTTAATAAAATCACCTCACTTGATTTTATTAAGCAAACCTTGGGCCATGATATTAAAACTTCTTCAGATTATGTAAGAATTATTATACAAAAAATAGTTGCTATGTGCAGTGTATTCCAGCTTGATGTTCTGTATAAGTCTTTATTGCATCAGCAGAATTTATTAGAATTACAAACTTTTCTAAAAGACGAGATAGTAAAGAAAGTTTACCAAAGTACTTCTATAACAAAAATGGTTTATTCAATCATACGTGGTCGCAAAAAAGAATATGATAGTTTAAGGCGTTTAAAAAAGCGTATACATAAAAACTTTTAAGTTAAATTTTTCTAACAATTAACAAAATACTAATAATTAGTATTTTTAAAAACCTGAAATATTAAGACTTTGGCTTATCGCCACTACAATTTTATTCATTATCGCTTGTATAACAATATACATAGTTCCAAACATTATCAAAATTTGTGCAGGAGTGATTACAAAAAACACCTGTAAATTAGGCATTAAACGCGCTAATAAACCGCTTCCAGTCATGATAGCTAATCCAACCACTAAAAATGGCGACACTATTTGAAAAGAGAGGAGAAAACTATCATTTAACACAAATGCAACAAACTTGCTTATATCACCAGAGTTTATTAATTCTCCTGGAGGAAATTTACTATAACTATCAGAAACAGCTTGGATAAATAAGTAATGTGTATTAGTGGTGAAAATAAATACGACAGCAATTAATAACATAAAATTTGAGAATATAGCTACTTGAGATTTTTGCTGTGGATCAAAAAATGCAGCAGAGCCAAGACCCGATTGTAAAGAAAGAATCTGTCCTACAAAATGCAATGATAGAAAATATATATTAGCAGCAATACTAATAATTAATCCTATAAGAATTTCTATTGCTAAATAGCTAGTGTTTAACACAAAATTATCAGTATATTTTGGTAAATATGGTGTTAATATAGGCATCATTACAAATGACACAGTTAGTGCAAGAGCTAGTTTTCCTCTAGCAAATATATAATGTGATCCTATAGCTGGAAATTTACTAAAAGCCGTTCCTAAGCGCGCAAAAACCAACATAAATTGAAAGACAAAGTTTAGACTAAGCTCTTCTAGCATTAAACATAATTCCATTTATATTAAAACTATAATAGCAATTATTGATAAAATTGCACTAACTTATTGACTATAAACTAGTTTTGTCCTATTAATTTATAGGTTTTGTTTAGTTGCTACTTGTAAAACAAACTATTAATTTAATTTGTCTAAAATCACAATTATATTTCAGATATGTATGAAGAGCTAGTGGCATTTACGCCGCATTTTTATTTTATTATTCAAGGGGTCTTTATTACGCTAAAATATAGTGTAGTAGCAGTTTGTTTGGGTATGATAATAGGAACCGCATTAGCTATTTGTAAAATTTCTGATATCAAGTCCTTACGATTATTTGCGTATGGTTACACCTCAATATTTAGAGGCACGCCCTTATTAATACAATTAACAATAGTATATTTTGGTTTACCAGCTTTGCTGGGAATAAAACTTGGTGTATTTACAGCTGGAGTATTAGCTTTCTCATTTAATTCTGGTGCTTATGTTTCAGAAATTATCAGAGCTGGTATTAATTCAGTTGATAAAGGACAAGTAGAGGCGGCAAAAGCTCTAGGTATTACACCAATATTACGTATGAAAGATATTATAATTCCACAAGCATTTCGTAGTATTTTACCAGCTTTGGTAAATGAGTTAATTAATTTAGTCAAGGAATCAGCTCTTATTTCAGTTATAGGCGAAATGGATTTAATGCGTAGAGCGCAAATTGTATCATCTGATACTTATCTATTTTTTACACCAATGCTGATAGCCGCAGCAGTATACTATGTTTTAGTGCTGGTTATTAGCAGTTTTGCAACGCTTTTAGAGAAAAGGTTATCTATATTATAGTTCTGGACAAAGTAACTAAAAAATTTGCTGAGCATATTGCGATTAAAGACATTAGTCTAACTTTTGATAAGAGAGAAACTATTGTTATTATTGGACCATCTGGCAGTGGAAAATCAACATTGTTACGTTGTATAAACAACTTAGAAAATCCTACTAGCGGCAATGTGTGGATTGATAATAAAAAATTGACTCGCTATAGTAGAGGAAAATTATGTTTCAAAATTGGCATGGTGTTTCAGCAATTTAATCTTTTCCCGCATATGTCTGTGCTAGAGAATTTAACTTACGGACCACGTAATGTATTGAATCTCAACAAAATAAAAGCCGAAGAAAAAGCCCATAAATTATTAGAGAAATTTGGTATTCTAGATAAATCTGAATCTAGACCTTCAAGCCTTTCGGGCGGTCAGAAACAACGAGTGGCGATTTGTAGAGCGCTGATGATGGACCCTGAAACGATACTTTTTGATGAACCAACTTCAGCTCTCGATCCAGAAATAGTTAAAGATATTATTGCAATTATCAATGATTTAAAAAATATGATGACTATGATAGTAATTACTCATCATATAAAATTTGCAAAAATAATTGCTGACCGTATTATTTTTATGGATAAAGGTTTAGTCTTAGCCGATCAACCAGCAGAAGAATTTTTTACCAAACCAAAATCTCACAGAGCTAAGCTATTTTTAGCTAACGTTGGCGATTTAATGTAAGAAGTTAAACGCGTTTACATATATTAAAAATTCTCAGCCTTCGCTAACTTCCACATATCAATATATGAGCCCACTGCTTCCTCTCTTAGTAGCTCCCCTTGTTCTAGTTGCGGATAAATAGTGACGTAGCTTTTGCTAGTACTAACATCAGCGTATCTTCTTATATAAGAAGGATCAAGATTCTCTGGGTTATCTAGTCCCAAGGCGCCAACAAGCTCCATGAATGAGTGTAAGGTCCTTTTATGAAAATTAGCTACTCGTATAGATTTATCTTTTACATCTAAAGAAGACCAGCGAGACTTTTTTTGAGTAGCAACTCCTGTGGGGCATTCATCAGTATTACATTGTAAAGATTGCAAACAACCTAAAGCAAACATCATCGCCCTGGCTGCATTACATATATCAGCTCCGAGGGCAATTTTTGTTACCATATCATATCCAGTCGCTATTTTTCCACTAGCTATGAGTTTAATATTTTTTCTAAGATTTAAACCCACCAGACAATTATTGACGAAACTTATAGCTTCATTAATTGGGGTACCTAGATGATTAGAAAAAGCTACGGGAGCCGCGCCCGTACCTCCCTCTGCTCCATCTACTGTAATAAAATCTGGCTTAATACCAGTTTTTATCATCGCCTTACAGATACTCATAAACTCTACTCTGCGTCCTAAACACAGCTTAAATCCTACCGGCTTTCCGCCTGATAATTTACGCAGCTTTTCTACAAACTTCAATAAATCTATAGGATTAGAAAATTCTGAATGCATAGGAGGTGAGACAGCATCTACACCCATTTCAAGCATACGTATTTTAGCAATCTCTTCTGTCACTTTTACAGCAGGTAATATTCCTCCATGCGCTGGTTTAGCACCTTGAGATAATTTTATCTCTATCATTTTAACAATATCTTGTATAGCACTTTTTTCAAAAGCCTTAGGATCGAATGCCCCATCTCTTGTTCTACAACCAAAATAGCCAGTTCCAATTTGCCAAATTAAATCTCCACCACCTTCTAGATGATAGGAACTAATACCTCCTTCTCCAGTATTATGGGCAAATTTTCCAATATTAGCTCCTTTATTTAACGACCTTATAGCATTTGGGCTAAGTGCTCCAAAGCTCATACCGGATATATTTAAGATTGAAGCTTCATAAGGTTTTGTACAATCAGATCCCCCAATAATTATTCTGGTTTTTGAATAATCCACTTCTTTTGGAGCAAGAGAATGATATGAAAATTGATAACCAACACTAGTTAGATCATTTTTTGTTCCAAACGCTATTGTATCCATTACACCTTTGGATCTCTGATAGACTAAAGAGCGTACTTCGCGTGAAAATGGAGTCCCATCTCTATCTGATTCAATAAAATATTGCTGAATTTCAGGTCGTATTAATTCGAGCATATAACGAAAATGACCAATTACTGGATAATTACGAAGTATAGTATGTTTTATAGAAAAGACATCATGAATACCTATGAGAATATATGGTACTATAATTATCAGCGACCAAATTATAGGAGTCCATATTTGGTAAATAGCTAAAACAAGCAATAAACTGACTACAGAAATTATATAATATGCATAGCGCATCTACGTAACCTGAATATATTCTTAAAAAGAATATTATATAGTTACAATTGAGTCAATAATTTTCTTTGTGTAAGTCTAAAAATTATGCTCCAATAAATCTTATCTAAAATTTCCACAAAGGATCTTAAAATTAATTCAATGCAAGAGAACAATTTTTAATCGGCATTGTCCATTTTTTTGCAGTGTTTTTTAGAACCAAATATATTATTTTTTTAATAGATTCATCATTATGGAAGATCCCCTTGTTTTTTATGATTTTACGAATTTGACCATTTACAGATTCAATGGAATTAGTATTATAAACAACCTTCCTGATTTCTTC
>TARA_B110000503_G_scaffold77554_1_pt1 | contig 16595 bp, 10 predicted proteins | sample TARA_B110000503 | Tara Oceans TARA_B110000503 (sample SAMEA4397472) | marine metagenome | biome: Polar Biome; feature: [SRF] surface water layer (ENVO:00010504); material: water (ENVO:00002006), including particulate matter (ENVO:01000060) such as... | depth 5 m | reverse complement strand
TTTTTGGCACCAGTGGCTTTGACCTCAGTTTATAGTGGCGCTCAGCCTGCTGTGTTTGACGATATTAGTGGCTATATAAGTGACGTTAACCTTGACGTTAGCAAGCTCATTAGTACCTCTGCTGGACTGACCTTAAGTAGCTCGGTCACTGCGGGCAGTGCTACAGCAACTTTAAATGGATTTGGTAGCCTGCAGCAGGGTTATAACATTAGTTATGTGCCAACTACGATTACTGGAACGGGAAGTCTTGCGGATGAATTAAATATTTCTGCACCCATTAATTGGTCATCGGGAAACCTAATTCTAAACGCGCAAAAAAGTATTAATTTTAATTCGTTATTAAATGAAACTGTTGCTGATGGCAGCAGTGCCCAGCTCACACTGAACTATGGTTTATCCTCGGTTGAGTCAAACAACCCCTACGATTATGTTCTTAACAGTCTGATAAACCTGCCTGGCGGAGATAATTTTAATACTACGCTAGGTTCTGATGGTGCCACTAAAAACTATACAGTGATTACCGCTCTAGGCGCTGTTGGTGATGCCACTTCTTCACCCGTTCTAACGACGTTACAGGGTATGGCTGCGACAGAAAATCTGGCGGGTAATTTCGTGTTGGGTAACAATATTGATGCGTCAGCCACGGGGCTAATGACATATAACCTTGAGTCGGGCTTTGTACCTATAGGTAATTTGATCAATAAATTTACCGGTTACTTTGATGGACTGGGCCATACCATTTCGGACCTGTCTTTTAATGTTGGTGCGGCTGCCAATTCGGGTCTATTTGGATACACCTTGGGTGCCACGCGAATTCAAAATATCGGCCTTATTGGTGACGGCACTATGGTCGGAGCGGCTCAAACTGGTGGCCTAGTAGGCTATAACGAGTCAGGATTAATCCGCAACAGCTATAACCTTCAAAATGTCACCGGCTCTGCGTTTACTGGCGGGCTAGTTGGCCAGGAGGGCACTGGAGATATTGTTAATAGCTACGCAACAGGTGATGTTGTGGGTGCGGCTCAAACTGGCGGGTTATTGGGTGGAGGGTCAACAGGCAGTATTAACGATAGCTATGCAACCGGCAATGTTGATGGCGCAGTAAGCACCGGTGGACTGGTTGGCGCTCTATCGACAGGCGACATAACAAGCAGTTATGCCAGTGGAGATGTTCAGGGGGCGGCAAGTACCGGAGGGCTCGTAGGGTCGATCACAACCGGAGGAATAGTTGACAGTTATGCATTGGGACCTGTGCATGGTGCCGCTGGAACAGGGGGCTTAGTGGGCACGTCCACGGGTCTCATAAGTGGCAGTTACGCAGAGGGGCAAGTGACAGGCACTATTGCAGGTGTGATTGGCGCAGCCGCTGCCGCGACCGTTGGTGGGTTAGTCGGTGCAACCACCGGTGATGTGACTCTCAGCTATGCCATTGGAGATGTCATTGCTGGCGAGGGTGCCGGAGGCGCTGGAGTAGGGGGCCTAATTGGTACCACTACTGGCGCGGTGAGTATTAGCTATGCAGCAGGAGAGGTATCTGGCGGCGCTAACGTCGGCGGTTTGATCGGTTCCTCGACTGGGACTGTCCTGAATACATATGCCACTGGCGACGTGACGGGTAATACCAATGTGGGAGGGCTGATAGGTACTGCGACAAATTCGGTGGATAACAGCTATTCTTCGGGCGTTATTCTCGGCACAAACCCATCTACCACTGGTGCATTTATAGGCAGCGCCAGCGTACAAAACAGTAATAACTTTTTTAGCGATCAATCAAATCCTACCACCATGCCAGGCGTGGGAGCGGCAAGTATTGCTGGTGGTGTTACTGCGATGAGCCCAGTGCAGATGGAAGACGAGGCGAACTTCACATCCTCGACCGCGGCTAATGGCGATGTTGATCCTGATTGGGATGTTGTCGATACTTGGATTAACCTTCCTGGCACTTTACCGTTTTTAAGACCATTGATGACACCTATTGAGGTGACGGCTAACAGCTCAACGAAAATTTACGATGGTATAGCGGATGTTAGTAGCGTTACCTATTCTGTTGAGCCTGCATCGCCTTTGGGTGGCACACTAAGCTTTAGTTATCTTAGTAATGGTAATACCACCGCTACCGCCCCGACAGACGCCTCGAGTTATGTTGTAACGCCAACCGGACTTTTATCAACACAGAAGTATTTTGTAACCCTAGTTAGTGGCGATGCTGTCATTGATTCCTTAGCTTTGACAGGCGGCACGATTGCTAACGCCGCCTCGGTGTACGGCAGTGATACGACTGTTGGAGTGCTTAGCTTTGATAATACGCCAAGCGGCGGCAGTGCGGTGGGAGAGGTCAGCCTAGTTGATCCCACTTACTCGACTGCAGGCCATATTAATGTAGGCGCTTATGATCAAACCGTAGCTGCGTCTAGCAGCGGTAATTACATCTACGACAGCATCACCGCGCTCGACAACAATCTGGTCAGTGCCCTAGAACTTACTCCGGTATCCACCACCAATGCGTCGATCTATAACGGTACCACCCTAGCCTCGTTGAACATTAATTTAACCGGTCTGTTAGTAAATGATGCAGTCACCGCTTCGGGTACTGGTACCCTATCTAGTGCCAACGCCGGCAGCAATACCGTCGCAGTAACCGATCTGAGCCTAAGCGGAAATGATGCCACGAACTATTTTCTCGCCAGTACCATTGGCACTTCAACAGCAGTAATCACTGCGCCTTTAGCCTTGACTGGGGGCACGATTACCGATGCTGATTCTATCTATGGCAACGAAACGACAGTGGGTACACTAAGTTTTGACAATACCCCGGTCGGCGGAACTGCTCTGGGTGTGGTTTCACTTGTTGCCCCCGCATACTCCTCTGCTGGTTATATTAATGTTGGTAGCTACGATCAAACGGCAGAGGCCTCCAATAGCGGTAACTATAGTTACGGTACTGTTACCTCGATCGCTAATAATCTGGTAACCGCCTTGGAGCTAACTGCAACGTCCACTACCAATCCATCGGTTTATAACGGTACTACCGCTGCGTCCCTAACGGTTGCCTTGGCAGGGGTGGTAACGGGTGAGTCGGGCAGCGATATTGTTACTGCATCGGGTACCGGCACTTTGGCGAGCGCCAATGCGGGTAACAACAGGGTAGCAGTGACCGATATGAGTTTAAGCGGTGATGACGCTGCGAACTATTTCCTTGCAAGTACCAGCGGCACCTCAACAGCCGTTACTACCTCCGTGTTAGCCTTAACCGGCGGCATCATTAGTGATGCAGCGTCGGTTTATGGCAATGCCACGACACTGGGGATACTGAGTTTTGATAATACGCCGAACGGCGGGAGCCCGGTGGGTGAGGTTACACTCGTTGATCCACTATTTTCAACGGCTGGCTTTGTGAGTGCAGGTAGTTATGTTCAAACAGCGACAGCTACTAGCGGTGGCAATTACAGCTATGAAACAGTGACCTCGCTAGCCAATAATCTGGTCAGCGCCCAAGAGCTCACAGCCATATCCACCACTAATGCGTCGGTCTATAACGGAACCACTGTCGCCAGTGTGACTGTTGATTTAATCGGGTTGTTGACCGGCGATTCTGGTACTGATGCCGTAACCTCATCAGGTATCGGCACCTTATCTAGCGCCAACGCAGGCAGTAATACAGTGGCAGTAACCGACCTGAGCCTAAGCGGTAATGATGCCACTAACTATTTTCTCGCCAGTACTAGCGGTACCTCAACACCGGTGATTACCTCGGCCTTAGCCTTAACTGGCGGTACGATTACTAATGCAGCCTCAGTTTACGGCAGTGATACGACGGTTGGAGTTCTCAGCTTTGATAATACGCCGAGCGGCGGCAGTGCGGTGGGAGAGGTCAGTCTGGTTGATCCTACATACTCGACTGCAGGTCATATAAATGTAGGCACATATGATCAAATTGTGGCCGCCTCTAGCACTGGTAACTACAGCTATGACAGCGTCACCTCCCTCGACAATAACCTGATCAGTGCTTTAGAAATCACGCCTGTATCCACCACAAATGCATCGGTCTATAACGGCACCACTCTGGCGTCATTGAACATTAATTTAACCGGTTTGTTAGAGAATGATGCAGTCACCGCTTCGGGTACTGGCACATTATCCAGCGCCAACGCCGGCAGCAATACTGTGGCCGTAACCAACCTAAGCCTAAGCGGTAATGATGCCACTAACTATTTTCTCGCCAGCACTAGCGGCACGTCAACAACAGTCGTCACCGCACCCTTAACCTTGACCGGCGGCACCATTACCAATGCTGATTCTATCTATGGCAGCGAAATAACAGTGGGGAACCTTATCTTTGATAATACCCCGAGCTCGGTTATCGCGCCGGGCCAGGTCAGCTTAGTTGATGCGACGTACTCGTCTGCTGGCTATGTTAATGCGGGCAGCTATGCTCAAACAGTCGCAGCCTCAACAGGCGGTAATTTTAGCTTCGACAAAATCACTTCACTGGCTAACAATCAAGTCAGTCCCTTAGCAGTCACGCCCACGTCTACCACTAACCCTTCGGTGTATGACGGCACTACTGACGCGTCGTTAAGTATCTCACTACACGGTCTGTTGACGGGCGATGCTGGCAGTGATGCTGTGACCGCATCAGGAACTGGCACCCTGTCGAGCGCCAATGCCGGTAGGAATACGGTGGCGGTGACCGACATGATCCTAGCCGGTGATGACGCGGGCAATTATTTTCTCGCCAGTACCAGTGGAACCTCAACAACCGTGACCACCTCAGCTTTGGCCTTAACCGGTGGCTCCATTAGTGGTGCTGCGTCAATCTATGGCAGTGACACTACGGCGGGGATTCTGAGCTTTGACAATACCCCTAATGCTGGCAGTACCCTTGGTGAGGTTATCTTGGTTAATCCAGAGTACTCAACATCTGGCAATGTGAACGCGGGTAGCTATGATCAAACGGCGGTGGCCTCTAACAGTGGTAATTACCTGTACGGTACCGTCACTTCACTGGCCAATAATCTGGTGAGTGCTCTTGAAATAACACCCACAGCCACCACCAATCCGTCGGTATATAACGGTACCACGGATGCATCGGTAACTATTGTATTGGACGATGTGTTGACTGGTGCGCCGGGAAGCGATGCGGTCACCGTCTCGGGTACCGCAACACTGTCCAGCGCCAATGCTGGCAGCAACACCGTGGCAGTAACGAACCTGAGCTTGAGTGGGGATGATTCTGCTAACTACGTTCTTGCCAGTACTAATGGAACCTCGACGGCGGTCATTACGTCGGCCTTGGCGTTGACTGGCGGCACAATTGGCAATGCCGCATCCGTTTACGGCGGTGAGACAACGCTCGGAATACTGAGTTTTGATAACAGGCCAGACACAGGGACTGAGGTGGGTGAGGTCATGCTAGTTGATGCCACGTACTCCACTGCTGGCCATGTCAATACAGGCAGTTACGACCAGATAGCTGCCGCCTCCAACAGCGGTAACTACAGCTATGACACCGTTACTGCACTGGCCAACAATCAGGTCAGCGCGTTAGAAATAATAGCCGTATCCACCACTAACGCCTCGGTCTATAACGGAACCACTGTAGCGGACCTGAGTATCGATTTAGCCGGGTTGTTGACGGGTGACTCGGGCACTGATGCCGTTACCTCATCAGGCACCGGCACTTTATCCAGCGCTAACGCCGGCAGTAATACCGTAGCGGTAACGGACATGAGCTTAAGTGGGGATGATGCTAATAACTATGTTCTGTCTAGCTCTAGCGGAGTCTCAACAGAGGTCATAACGACGCCCTTAACCTTAACCGGTGGCACGATTGCTAATGCCTCATCAGTGTATGGTCGGGATACGACAATGGGTGTGTTGACCTTTGATAACGTGCCGAGCGAAGGGAGTGCCTTAGGCGAGGTTACGATAGCCGACCCCATATATTCGACCTCAGGTCATGTCAAAGTAGGCAGCTATAATCAAACAGCAACCGCGTCCAGTAGCGGTAACTACCGTTACGGCAGCGTTACCTCGCTCGCTAATAATGAAGTCAACGTTTTAGCGATTACACCGACACCCACATCAGCGACTGATGCCTCGATGACTATAGCCCTAGACGGCGTGCTGGATATTGATGCCGTTAGTGCCTCAGTAACCGACCTGAGTTTAAGCGGCGATGATGCAGGCAACTATTTACTTGCCACCACTCAAGAAATGACAGGCATATTAATTGCTAGGCCAATACAGGAAGTGACTCTGAGCGACCCAGAAATTCAGCCTGTTCCAACTATTTTGACGCGCGTAAATGGTTCTGATTGCTTTAACGGTTTAGGTGGTCAAAATACGAGTCAACATAGTGTTAAGGACCAATCGTTATTGCCACTGCTTGAGTATTATTCTGACGTGCCAGTGCCAGGCCAATCAAAACCTCGCTCCTCAGCTAATGGGTCCTATCGTATGGGTTACTGTAATCCTGTCGTGGAGCTTGGTATGGCTAGATAGGGTGAAAAGTAATCAGGGTAATGTGCCTTTACTCTTCTGAATATTTACCCGGAGGTATCCAAGAATAACGCTTTGTGGTTATTTGAACCCGCCAGGGTTCTGATTGAATACGGACTCATTAAAGAACCCTTAAAAACTGACATGTTAGTCAAGGCTGATCCGCAGTTCGGATGAGATCATTGAATGGCGTGCTATCCACTCTGATATCCGCTGTGATAGTGGGCCCGATTAGATACGTCATCAATCCGTTGAGTGGACAAGCAAACAGCACATCACTGTTTATAAAACTTGGCAAGCTCACTGAGAATACCTGCATTTAGCAATACAATAACGACCGGCCTAATCCGGCTTTTGGCGGTAAGAGGCCGCGATAGCTCCGGTGCGCTGCCAAACTGTTTCTGTTTATTGCTCGAGTGAAAAATGGGGGCATTACATTCACTAATCGCATTAAACGAGTCGTATTGTTAATGTGGCTCCAAACAACATATATTCAATGGTGAATGGGTGCATTATCTATAAAATTGACGTACGATCGGGGATTGTCAAGGGGTAACACTTCTATGTTCGATGAAATTGTCGCGTTTGCGAACCAGGGCGCGGCCATCAGCCTTTGGCTTCCTGTCATAATTAAAACCGCAGTAATTTTAACCATCACGTTTATAACATTGATACCACTAATGTTTATAGCCTGGTTGGTCAACTGGGCTTCTTCCTCGGCGGTCAAGCGAGCCGTGACGAAAATGAGTAGTCTCTCTTTGAAAGCTAAAGATCTAGCGCGAGAAGCTTTCGAAAGTGGATCCGAAAAGCTCCATATTCCACCCGGGGATAGTTCACTGTATATCTCTCTTGAAAATTCTAATGACAACTATCGGCCAGCCGAATTAACCGAATTAGAGGGGTCTATCGCAAGATTGACACATCGGGTTGATCGAGCGCCTGATTTGGCGGCTAACTCTGAAGCTTCAAAGCAAAATTTAATGGATAGTTTGCTCCAAAATCTGGATGTGCTATCTAAGGAACGAGATAAAATCAGAGTTCCGCAAATTCCTAAAATAGAGGAGGCGGACGCTAACGCAAAGTTACGTAAACAGCAGGCTTTAACCGCCCTTGTCGCTTTTGTTCCGTTAACGATATTGGCTGTTCTTATAAATTCTGCTTTGCTCGATGTATTTTTCTCGCAGCTCTTCGCAGGGAAAGATGTATTTGGAGTGCCTTATTCCATCCTAATTTCTTTGGTGTTTTCTATCATCGAGGCAGGGGTAGGGGGAGTTCTCGGATTAGTGGTAACCAGTGAGAATAAGAAAAGTGCTACAAGTACTTCTACTATCTGCTGGGTAGTGATCGCTTGCTTAATGTGTATTGAACTTGTTTTATATTTCTTGGTAGGGACGTATAATCTAGGTGAAATTGACCCAGAAGATGTGTCCGAGATGCTGTCGGATGGTCTTATCTGGCTGGTTATCATTCGTGGTGGATGGTTTATGCTTATCGGCCCCGCAATAGTGCTTTCGCTGTATCTTTTTGGTCACAAACTCTCGGTCGCTTATTTTGAGTTTAACAAATATAGTAATTTCGACAAATTCAGGAAAACCATGGATGATGGGCACCTAAAGTCAGAACAGTTCTTAGACAATGTTCGTGAGGGTGAAAGAGTAACCAAAGAACTAATATTAAAAATAAAAGAGGAGGAAATCTCTCTAAATAATATTGATACTGAGCTTCCTGCCTCTGTTAAAGCATATAAAAAATCTCTTGGTGACCAGCTTAAAACCTTCAACAAGTCGATAGAGTCTGCCGCTAACTTGGAAATAAAGCTGCCGGAGATTGCCGTTCAAAAAATAGGGGTTGAGCAAAGTCATGAATTACTAAAACTTAGTGCCATATACCTAATGTTATTTGTAATAGCGGTTGGTATTGGTGCGATGGCTTTTCCTATTGACAATATACCATTTCTACCAAATAACTGGTTAAGTGGTTTTTTGTTATCTTCGTTTATCGGTTTAGTTTGCCTAGTCGCGGGGTTTATGATTACTCCGAAACTGTCTGTTGTTCGAGTCGATGATAGCGATGTTGCAAGATTTGTTGTTGAGAAAAGAGGGGGGCTAGCACTATGGGGGTTTATAGTGATGGCGGTAGGGTTTACTTTTTTCTATTGGAGTGTATTCAGCGGCGTAGAATTGTTCGCGCTTAGAGTAAGTATCTCTGTAGTGATTAATGCTGCTTGCTTTTATGTGGGCACTCGGCTTTTAGTGTCTTTGAGTGGTTGGGCCAATCTATGCAGCTGGTTATTACTGTTTGTAGCGGGCTCATTCTTTAACCTTTGCCGTCTTGGCATTGTAGCGATATATTCCATTCTGCAATTAGCTGATGAACTTCTCGGCATCTTAGCTATGCCTGTAAAAACTACCTTTGGACAAAAATATGAATCTTAAAAAGCGACTTCTAGTATGGGGTATTTTACCCATGCTTGCAGCTGTTGGATCTACGTTGGTGTATTCAATCGATTATGAATCTAATATTATCGTAGCCACTGACTTTAGTTCGTCTTATTACGTGGAAAAGCGCTTTCCAAATATAGAGAAAAGTTTTAATACCTTAAGGAAGTCAATCACCTCTAGAGCATCAGGGCCTGAGAAACCGGTCCTTTTTCAAGTCATACCGATTGATGAGCTTAGCCAAGCTAAGGGTACAATCTGTGACTATACGTTACATCAGAAACAACTTATGGGTGGTGGCAGTAGAGCTTGTGATGGAGAGAATAACTGTTCCATTTCCACAAAGGACTTTAAAACCTTTATCCACGACATTTGCGTCAAGTCTGTGTTGAAAAGAGGGCAAGCCACGAGTACGGATATCGAAGGAGCTCTCAGCCTTGCAGGACAATTATCAAGCGCTCAAAGAGCAGCCAGCACTTATTTGTTTATCTTTTCTGATATGGCAGAGTTCAGAGATGCAACTGTGTTGACGACGCCACCCAATCTGGAGGGAGTTAAAGTGATTGTTGTTTGTGGTGGTGTAGTGAACAGTGATGGCTTTTGCATGAGCCAAGCAGGCGCCTGGACCAAAAAGCTGAAAAATTATGGCGCAAGTTCGGTGGACTTTGTCATTGAATCCAGTAATTGGCAAAATATAGCTCAGGAAGCCTACCAATAATGGCTGATAAAAAAGTTGAGAGCGAGGAACGCATTACGATCTCCCTGAGTGAGTCTGGCCCGGCAGAAATGGTTAATGACAAACCTTCGGGTTCATCGAGAGGGCCTGTTGACTCGCTTCTGGGTGGGCAGGATCCCTTTGATCCGTTGGCTGTTCAGCGAAGCCTCAAGATGGGCTTTCTAGTAACGCTCGCCGTCGGAACCCTATTTATTTTTATATTCAAGAATAGTGGGCTTTGGAATATTGCGTTATGCGTAGCGGTTATGGCCATGTATTGGCGCTTTGCTAGCACCAGAATAAGGACTAATACGGCGAAAGCTGTGTTCGCAGATAGTTTTTACTACCTAGGTTTTCTGTTCACATTTATAGCACTGATATCTACCATGGTTGGCCTTTCGTCTAATGATTTCCGGCCAGAGGCGATTGTTGGTCAGATTGGACCTGCACTTGCGACAACCGTTATTGGGATGGCTGTGCGAATCTATATTACTCAGTTTGATGCTATAACCTCTGAGCCTGAGGTGGAGGTATTGTCTGGACTTGGGGAGTTGTCGAGCAACCTTAGTTCCGCCATTTCTGAACTTCAGCTAATGATTGGTGAACATGTAAAAACGTCTCAAGTACAGCAAAAGTCAAATGTAGCTCTAACTGAAAAGTTTTCCCAGCAGATTGAAAAGCTAGACTTTTCGCCCGCAGTAACTTCACTCAAAAATTTTGGTACTGAGGTGGGCTCTCTTACGACTCAGGTTGAACTGCTCGCCAAAGTAACGGGCCAAACTGAAGCAGGGGTCGCTACTATGACGAGCTCAATTTTTCGCGCAACCACTGAGCTTGATAAGACTACTGAGGAATTTTCGCGGTATCAATCTATTGGAAATGACTTTGATGCAGCTAGAGAATCAATTCTTCAAATTACCAAAGGTGCTTTATCCTTAAAAGAAACGATTGACGAGTCTGGGAAACTAGAAATTCTCACAACAATTACTGAGCTGGATTCTAGAGCGAATTCTGTTGACCAAGCGTTAGAGAAAACAAATGCTCAAATTGACCGGCTAAGTGAGAGCACGTTGGGGGCTCAGGGTAAGCTGGATGATTCCCTAGGCAAACTAAACGACTCTACTGAGGTTATTGATCATATAACTAAGCAGCTAAGCCAGTTAGAAGAGCTGTCAGCGACCTTATCGCAAACGAAACATACGGTTCAATCTTTACGGGAAGAAGTAGAAGAGATAAATGGACAGATTACCATTGAAATTAGGACCGCTCGTAAGGAACTTTCTAAAACTTCAGAAATCGCTGCTGATATCTTAAAACTCGAGATAGCGCCAATTACAAGGGCCATTAAGAAAGTATCAGAGGATTTTGATCCGATAGAAAAGAACCTGCATAACCTTGACATCCGCGTTAGAAAGTCTGTTAGTGATGTTCTTGATTTTTTGAATAAATAATATGCAACGTAAATCTGAAGAGCGAAAAGGCGACCTGAGAAATGCTTCTGTACTCGAGGTCATAGTAGCCATAATTATCGTATTAGTAATTCTACTCCATTCGAATAACTTGAAGTTTACTGATGAAAAAGATGTTTTGAATCAAGAAATAAAAATTCTGACAGAGAAAAATGTCCAGCTAAGTAATGTAATTTCTGAACTAAAGAAGGTTCAGCGTGATCTCAAAAAGACTATCAAGGATCTCGAAAGAAAGGTTAAGCTATTGCAGAAATTTGTAGATGCCAGCGTTTCTAATGAGACGCTGGATGTACTAATTACTGAAAATATTACTTTAAATGATAAGAATTCAGCGCTGGAAGGGCAGCTTGCTGCGGCAAAGGCAAAGCTTAAAGAAGACGGCAAGACCGGTATTGACAAGCCTTTCTGTCGGTTACCTGTCGTGGATAAATCAATCCGTCAAAAGCACAAGTGGCTTGGGCGAGTCAGTTGGTCGCAAGAAGGGATTCTATTCGACATTGATCCAGCGTTAGACCTAGCACTCGCAAGGTCTATTCCCGGCGTAGAGAATCTTGAATCGGGCTCTCCGTTAACTAGTCGACAGTTTGAAATTGCCGCCAAGTCAGCCTTCATCCACTCAAAACGGCAAGATCCAGAATGCAGATATAATGTAATAATACAGGTTGATCCAGCTATCGACCCCCCTTCCAGCTTCATTATTATGGTTGAAACGTATTTTTACAAAGGAGTACGCCGCCTTTGAAGCGATCTAAGTTACGGTTCAGCGATGCGCTTTCTTCCAGGCTTCTTGCCGTCCAGTGCTCTTTGATCAGTAAAAAGTATGGGCCGTTAGCCGTGTTGTTGGTCAGATCGATTTCTATAAAGGAATTAACCGATGATAGGCTCAGGCTAATTCAGCCTGCTTTGGTTTTTCTGGCTGGTTGGGTGAAAGTATCTGAGTTTTTTGGAAAAAAAGCCGAGAGCATAAGATCGGTTCTATCGGTCGCGTTCGATAGATCGTTGCTATATGAGCTTAGTTTTTTTCTAGTGCAGGGGGTTATCCTTTTTACAATCGTTTATTTTGGCTCTCGCTGGATTGAGTTTCGTCAAGTTGAAATCATTTTGTTGTTAGTGGTTTCTTGTTTATATATGGGGGTTTTCTTCTACAGATACCGGAAATCTTTTCTTAAGTGTGTTTATCTAGCCCTGACTCAGACTTTTTGGGTGCTATTATTTTTAGTGATTACCGGTTTTTATTTGAGTTAGCCTGATTCCATTTAAGAGCTTCAGGTGACTTCCGCCTTAAGCGAAGTACGGTTTTATGCATTTATATGCTAGGTGATAATGTTTCGCTAACTGCAGCAATAAGTATAATGCCGCCAAAAAACAAGCCTGCTATATTCCAAGTAGTGAATTCCCCATGATTTACAAAATTATCACACAGCTTTTCATTGATTTTTATTGCAACCTTATTGACAGGTACTATCAATGCAAAGGTTAAAAGGGATATAAGCCATATCGGACCGTCGATCTGAGCTATTGCTATTAGCGTGAAATACCCAATGGCAAGGGGGGCGATAGCTAACGATTCGCGTATCCCATTTCGATCAGCACAGTCTTTTATATCCTTGAATAAACCATATGCCCAAAAATTGGCAAAAAAGGCCCTCCAGAATGGCATCATTCTTTTCCCTGGATCATCACTTGGAAGGCGTGCCTTTATTAGCACCCAGTTCTTATAGAACCAATATAATTCGTATAATCCGAGGGTGACTAGAGACATTAATATAATTTTTAGCGTACTAGGTGCGAAATAGTATGACTGCCCAGATTCGGGATTGGGAGTACCCTCTTTGTTAGGGTTCTCCGTTGGAGCAATATCTGAAAGTGTCTGTTTCTTAAACTGTTCCACTCTGTAGTTGATATAAAGGCGTTTTGCGTCTTCCTCATTCTTAGATAGCGCGAATGCTTTTGCCCAAACAACAGAGACTCTGCTGCCGGAATCTAATTCATCGAAAGCGCGCTCATAAAATCTGTCGTCTACACTCATAGCATTACGATCCCTTCATATTAAACCATTTTTAGATTTTCTCGTTTTTATCAAACACTCGCTTCTTGACGTTTCTAGTTTAGATATTTCTGTGAAAAAAGCTAGATATTATGTTTTGGTTGGCTACTTATGGCATTGTTGGCATTCATATCTAAGCCGTCATGAAGTGGCAAGTAAATTTAAATCGCGGGATAATGCCCCAAGTATGAATATTCAAAGCATGCATCGGCGACGGATTAGCTAGGTTCCGTAGAGGTGCCTTCTAATGTGTAACGTAATTTGTGGGGTCTTGGTGGCCTTTTAGTATTTATTTATGCATAATTGATTGGTGCAGACGTTCGGTACGGGTAGCGTTCATATAAGGTTCTTTTTGGAGTATTTATTCTTGAGATTCTGCTGCTGTTTGGTTTGGAATTTAGTGACCGACTTTAAAGGCGGCTGAATAGGGTCGTACTTCAGTTCAGTTATTGAAAGTATGCTTAGTTTCTATCTCAGGAATCTGGCTAATTCAGTTTTTGGGGTCTTAGCTTGAGCAGCTGTGTGAAACTAGCCGGGACTCAAAAATGTCCGTATGGAGTTACGGATAAATAGCGAAATTTTTCGCTGACTATATTTGATGTACTACTCGTGAAGTATCAGCACATGAAAGGGTAGGTTTTTATAACTTAGAAATAGATCGGAGAATGAGATGATTTTTGTCGATGCTACAAAAAATGCTTTTATTAGAGGTTTTGACTTTAAATCTCGGTGTTCACGCTCAGAGTATTGGTGGGGCTATTTAGGGATTTTACTCGTTTCTATTGTCGGTGGCTTTCTTGCCGGTGTGGTAGTGGCTGTTTTGTCCGGACTGCTTGGCTGGAATTTAGACACTGTGTTGAATTCAGTCATTCTCGTGTTACAGTTATACATATCTATCATTTCTGTGTCGCTATTCGCGCGCAGAATGCATGATATAGATAGGTCTGGTTGGTGGTATTTGCTTATTTTCACAGTGATCGGATTATTTTTCATATTATATTGGCTTTGTAGCAAAGGTGATGAGGGTGATAACCGTTTTGGTACTGCCCCCTTACTGGATAACAGACGAGTTTAGGCTGTTAAAGATAGGATAATTGTATTCTGTATTTCTTAATAGTTTCGAGGAAGGCTAATGTCACATACTTTTAGAATATTACTTTTGTTGGTTATATCTTCTATGGCGTCAAATTTACTTGCTCATAGCGGTCGAACTGACTCCTCTGGAGGGCATAATTGCAGTCCGAAATCTATAAGCAAAGGCCTTTGTTCAGGCTATCATTATCATAATAAGGCCCATATTGATCAACCTCCACAGGCAGACATTAAGGTGTCTTCCGTTTCGAATAAAGTTAATGACCGAAGTCAGAAGCCTACTCGTGATAATAGTATCGATGGCTAGATGATTTAGTGTTGTTAGTCTACTTGCCTGTGAATAGGCAGTTTTATTTCGTAAAAAGTTGCTGCTTATCGTTGTTGCTTGTCGTGTCAGCGCCCTTGGCTGAGAGCTATAGCCGCTACGATTTTAGCTATACTAGCTATAAGCCTAATACTTCATTAGGGTTTTACACTAAAAAGCTCTGCAAGGTGATCAACGTGGATCACGTGGTTAGCCTTAAGGACGCATATGAAAGTGGTGCTGCTACGTGGAGTCAGGATAGGAAAAACAAGTTTGCTAACGACAGAAATAACCATGTCCCTTCCTGCGCCGGAGTTAACAGCTCTAAGGGCTCAGTGGGACCAAAAGTTTTTTTGAGTCGGAGTAGAGATGGGAAAGGTCTAGAGTATGAGATTGTAAGCTTCTGTGAGTACGTTCAAAAATATCACAATGTGAAGCTTGAGTACGGGCTATCCTTTACAGAAAACGACAAGCCTACTTTTCAGAGCTGTGGTTTAATCGTGTGATGAAACGCCAATACTTACGTCGAAAATAGACCGTGCACACTCGCTATTTTGCTATGGGACTTAACTTTGCTCTCATGATAGCGTCGCCTGGCAAACTTAAACTCCACGTTATTATTCTTTCCATATCCCATGCTGTAATCTTAAGTCAATAGCTCCTGATTCGAGACTAACGAGCAGGAGTAGGCAATCCCACTTGGAGCATAAGGACACTTTAGTACATCGTAGACCGATAACTTGGCGTGAACATACCTATCTCGGCAACCCACATTAGAATAAGGCAGAACACGAACACCATCAGCGCTTTGAAGAAGAAGTCTTTGAACTGACTTTCTGGCTGTCCATCGGGTTTGTTGCTACCGGTTAGGTATTTCGAGAAAGGATTAATTGGTTTTTTAGTAAATGGTTTGGTCAGAGTGTTTTTGAAGTCACTAGGATCGTCATAAGCCGACTTAAACGAAATTATAGATAATCCAACAACAGCGAAAGCAGAAAATTTTCCAAATAAGGCTGCTGATGTGCCTCTGAGTTCTTCAAGTTGGAACACCCCAAGCCACAAAAACAATATCAGGAGGAGGCATGCCAGGCCTAATAACATACCAAGAACGGCCGCAATAACAGCATAAAGGAGACTGCTCGGCTCAGGAGTTCTCTCGGTATCTTTAGCGTCATTTTTCATCTCATCCCCAGTATCTCGAAAACTCAGCCAATCATAGCTAAATAACCTCTCCAGTCAAATGTTCCCTAACCCTAACCGGCCGCACACAAAAAAGGCCCCTTAAAAAGGGGCCTTTTATTGTATGGCGGTGGGATAGGGATTCGAACCCTAGTTAGGCTATTAACCTAAGCCAGTTTTCAAGACTGGTGCATTCAACCGCTCTGCCATCCCACCGTTTCAAGGCGCTGATTATACAGCGCCTTTATTCACTGACAAGTAACAATTACGCCTTTGGAGCTTTTTCGGCAGATTCCTTATTCGCAGGGGCTGCTGGAGCTTCATTTGGCGTGGATTTAGCCTGGGCTTTCTCTGCGTTACGCTTCTTACGCGGATCATTTGAGGCTCTAGGTGCTGCGTCGACCGCTTTAGCCGCCGGTGCTGCTGCAACCGGCTCGCTTGCTTTTGCAGGCGCTGGTTTGGCTGCTGGTGGACGCTCGGTGCTTATCTCAACCTTGCTGACTGGCTTGGGCTTTTTGCGCGGATCATTGCTTGCGCGAGGGCCTTCGCTGGCTGCGGCTTCTGGAGCTGCTGTGTCAGCTGGTGCGGCCTTAGGCTTGGCGCTAGCTTTGCGTCTCGGACGAGCCGGCTTTTTGGCCTTGGCTTCATCATTAGCTTCTGGCTTTTGGTCCGGTGTACTGACGGTAGCAGGGCTTGCATCAGCCACTGGGGCTTGAGTGGCAGCTGTTGCATCAGTTCCTGAATCTTTGGCAACTCTAGGCTTTCTAGGGGCTGCTTTACGCTTTGGACGTGCAGGCTTCTCAGCGATTGCATCTACTGGAGCGCTAGTAGCAGGCGCCGCAGTGGGTGT
>TARA_B110000503_G_scaffold34960_1_pt1 | contig 16663 bp, 18 predicted proteins | sample TARA_B110000503 | Tara Oceans TARA_B110000503 (sample SAMEA4397472) | marine metagenome | biome: Polar Biome; feature: [SRF] surface water layer (ENVO:00010504); material: water (ENVO:00002006), including particulate matter (ENVO:01000060) such as... | depth 5 m | reverse complement strand
TAGCCAAAAAAAGAAAAATATTTTCCAATATAAACTACGAAATATTAATGGCCATTTAATCATTGATGACATATTGATATCCAACACCACGTATGGTTTTTATGCGCGGTTCATTGCTTGAGAATGGGCCTAGTTTACGTCGCAGGTTACTCATGTGCATGTCTACACTGCGATCATATAAAGCCAACTTGCGGCCTAATGCTGTTTCTGTGAGTTCTTCTTTACTCAGCACTTGCCCCGCCTTTGCTAATAAGCTGGCTAGCAGGTTAAATTCTGTGCTGGTGAGATCTAGCACCAAGCCCTGCTTGGATACGATACGCGTATTATGATTTAGTTCCACGTCTTCTAACACCATGATTTGGCGACTACCGCTGGCTTGCATACCAGCTTTATCCATTTCTACACGCCTTAGTATGGCGCGAATACGGGCAATAATTTCTCGTGGATTACATGGTTTTGGCAAATAATCGTCGGCCCCCATTTCAAACCCTACAATGCGATCTACTTCATCGCTCCGAGCGGTTAGCATGAGTACAGGGGTTTTATGGCTGATGCGGAATTTTTTGAGTAGGTCTAAACCGTTCATCTTAGGCATCATTATATCAAGCACTAAAGCGTCGTAATGGCCATTTATGGCCATGTTGAGGCCTTGTTCACCATCAAAAGCTTGGTCTACTTCAAAGTTTTCTAAGGCCAGAAATTCGCTCAACAATTCATTGAGTTCTTGGTCATCTTCGATTAACAAAATGCGCGTAGTCATGGGTTCGAAACCTCTGTATTGGTAGGTCTTGTCAGCGTATAGATGCGATTGTGCCACAATTACAGGGTGTGTACGGATAGAGGGTGAAGATTTTACAGAATTTTACGAGTTTAGAGGTAGGCAGCTCAAAAAGAGGAGAATATGTAGTATGAAAGACTCCCCAAGGTGTCGATTCCGATGGTTGCCCTGAACCCGGAGGTTCAAGGTGGGCGCTCCTGATTAGGCGGAAGGCGTTCCGACGAGCGGACATGCACAAAGCATAAGCGAGAAGTACCCTGGGTATGTGAATCGGCTCAAGGACGTTATCGAATGTCGAGTACCACAGGGAGTCTGTAGTCATTATAGGCTGGTGTTTTTAAGAATGGAACCCAAAACTTGTAACAAAATTCAGGGTAGGTTATCGGTTACTCTTTTATCAAGGTGTTCAAGCGCGGTTTCTAAGGTGGTTAGTTGCGATTGGGTTTCTATCAGTTCAGCGCTCATATTGAGGGCAGCCATGACGGCCATGCGTTCTAAACCCATAACGCGTCCGCTGGCTTTAATAGCCTGTAGTTTTTGGTCTAAGGTACTTGCAGCTTGTCGTAGATTGGCTTCTTTGCCAGTTGGGCAGGTTAGGGTGTAGCTTTGCCCTAAAATGGAAACTTGTACTGCTTGTGTGTCAGTCATGGTGTGCTTCCGTTACTCGGTCAAATAAACTGATTAAATGGTTTAACTCATCTTTCATAGTTTGATCGTGGGCCTGTTCAGACTCCAAGTTTTTTTCTTGAAATAGGGTATTGGCAGCCTGTTGATGCTCTAATAGCTTTTGTTCCAGCTCTTTCACTCGGCTTTGAAGATGGACATGATTTTGCTGTAAAGTGCGGTGTTGGGTTAACAGCTGATCGATGTGATGTGCTAAAGCGTTGATTGTCGACATTCTTGGGTCACTTAAAAGATAATCTACCCATTGATTTTATAGTAAATTGCGCTACTGTCTAGTGACACCCTGCAAAAGCTCTAGAGAATGCGTACAGCTCAGGTATAATAAACCCATAATTTGCAGCTAGTGCAAGCTAGAGCTAACAAGAGCCAAACCAATGACTGATGCCTTACCAAAACTAAACTACACTTTTGACGACTTTGCCGACATGTTCGTAGCGCTGGGTGCTTTTGGCACTCCCTCAGAATTACATGGACTGCTGGCAGGACAGTTAGCAGCTGGCGTACGAGCTGACGCTGAAGCTTGGTTAGCCATGGTAGTGGCTCATTTAGATGTACAAGAACTAGAAGATGATGACAAAGCCGAATTGATTGCGCTTTACGATTTGGTGTTAGAGCAGTTTACTGCGTCTGACTTTGGCTTCCAACTATTGCTGCCAGAAGATGATACAGAACTGGCAAGTAGAACAGATTCTTTAGGTGCTTGGTGTAGTGGTTTTTTGAGTGGCTTTGGTCTGGGTTTTGATAACGAAAAGCAAAACCTTTCGAGTGAAATTACTGAGGGCATGGAAGATCTAGCCAGCATTGCCCAAATATCCTTCGATGAAGATGACGAAGAGCCTGAAGGATATAACGCAGAAGCTAGTTACATAGAGCTGGTTGAATACGTACGTTTGGCCGCTATGATGGTGTTTTCAGAATTTAATATACCGACTGGAAGCACAGAAGAAACAGTACCAAAGCTACATTAAGTGCCACAGTTATACTCAATGCTACATCAATTATATTAAAGGCAAGGTGCCATGACTAAACTAGCCACCATAGAATATAAAAATCGCCGCCAAGCCTTGATGCAACAACTGCCACCAGGCGCAGTTGTAGTGATTCAGTGCGCACCAGTGCATATCCGTAACGGTGATGTGGAACATGATTACCGGCAAGACAGTAGCTTCTACTATTTGTCTGGCACGGTAGAGCCACAAACCACGCTGGTGCTTAGCAATGGTACAGATGGCTCGTGTAGCAGCATTTTTTGTCGTACCAAAGACAAGTTACAAGAAATTTGGCACGGTCGTCGTTTAGGTGTAGACGCTGCACCAAGTGCTTTAATGATAGACCAAGCCTACACCAGCGACATCCTAACGGAAAAGCTAATTGAGTTGTTAGATGGGGCAAGTCAGGTAGTTTATGGGTTTAGCCGAGAAGATACATCTGCAGTTGTGCAGCGCACCCTATCTACTTTGCGAGGCTTAACGCGGCAGGGTAAAGTATGCCCCACCCAACTTGTAGACCTTGACCCTATTGTAGATACCATGCGTTTATTTAAATCTGCTGCCGAAGTAGACCAGATGGTGTTGGCCAACGATATTAGTGTGGCAGCTCATAAGCGGGCCATGAGTGTTTGCAAAGTGGGCATGAATGAATTTGAATTGGCTGCCGAAGTGCATCATCAGTTTTCCATCCAAGGCAGCCAGCGTGTGGCTTATGGATCTATTGTGGCCGGTGGTAAAAATGCCTGTATTTTGCATTACACAAATATTGACCAAGTGTTGCAGGATGGTGATTTAGTATTAATTGATGCGGGCTGTGAGCTAGACCACTATGCAGCAGACATTACTCGTACATTCCCTGTTAATGGTCGCTTTAGTGATCCACAAAAAACCATTTATGAAATTGTATTAGCGGCTCATCAAGCTGCCTTAGCATGCATTAGGCCCGGTGCTGTATTTACCGATATGCAAGATGCTGCGGTTAAGGTAATAACTCAAGGCTTAATTGATATCGGGTTGCTAACGGGGGAGCTGGATAAAAACATTGATGACCAAACCTATCGCAAATACTATATGCACAATATTGGCCATTGGCTAGGCATGGATGTACATGATGTTGGTATTTATAAGCTAAACGGTGAGTCTAGGCCTCTTATCGCGGGAATGGTGACCACAGTAGAGCCTGGCATATATATCGATCCAGACGATGTGGATATTGCCGTTCAATGGCGTGGTATTGGAGTGCGCATTGAAGATAATATCTTGGTGACAGAAGATGGTTACCATAACCTTACAGCAAATTTGCCAGTGACTGTGGCAGATATTGAAACCTTGATGGCTGGCTAATGGCTGCTAATGTAGATCAACGCTCAACAGGCGCTCAGACTGATTTATCTGACCAGAGCTACGATATTGTTATTGTGGGCGGCGGCTTAGTCGGCGCAAGCTTATGCTTGGCGCTTGCAGGCACTGCAAAGGCCTATGGGTTATCCATTGCCCTATTAGACGCTGCTGCCGTTGAAGTCACAACACCTACAGCGGCCGGCGCTCTAGACGGGCGTGCAACGGCATTGGCTCTTGGTAGTCGAAACTTATTACATAGCATTGGCTTATGGCATCATTTAAAGCCTCACGCACAAGTCATTAGCAATATTCAAGTGAGTGACCAAGGTCAGCCGTTGAAGAGTGAGATGCACGCCAGCGATATGCAACGAGAAGCCTTAGGCTATGTATTGCAGAACCAAGCCATGGGGCAGGTGTTTTTAGAGCAAATAACTCAGCGCTGTAGTGACTTTGTGCATCTCATTGATCAGGCCCAGGTGACTGCGGTAGATAATGCACGCCAAGATAGCCAACTGAAATATCAGCGCCTTGGTCAATGTGGCACCCTTACCGCGCAGTTAGTCGTTATGGCGGATGGAGGGCGATCGGATTTGCGCCAACAATTGGGTATGTTTGATCAAGTACAAAGTTATGACCAAGTGGCGCTAGTGGCTAATTTAGAACTAGACCAACATCATCAAGGTCTTGCTTGCGAACGATTTACTCCATCAGGTCCCTTGGCGTTATTGCCCTTACCTAATTTTCAGAATAAGCATCGTGCAGCCTTAGTGTGGACCCAGCCTATTGAACGCCAGAGTGAACTGCAGCAATTGAGTGATGACGAGCTGCTACAACAAATTCAGCAACATGTGGGTTATCCTATGGGCGACTTTCTCGCCATTGGTGATCGTCAGGTGTACCCACTCACTTTAAGTGTTGCCCAAGAGCAAGCAAGGCAAGGCTTGGCTGTTGTAGGCAATGCTGCGCATACGTTACACCCCATTGCAGGCCAAGGTTTTAACTTAGCGTTACGGGGAAACTTTGCCTTAGCAGAATCGGTACTTAAGGCCTGTAAGCAAGGCACGGCTATAGGCGACTTAGCTAATTTAAATGAGTTTGTTGAGGTCAGCAAGTGGGACCAAAAACGTGTCATTAGTGCTAGTGACAAAGTAATGAAACTTTTTTCTAGCAAGAAACGGCATTACTCTATTTTCCGGCAGTTAGGCTTATTAACCATGCAGCAAGTACCATTGGTAAAAACTATCTTTACCCGTGCAGCTATGGGTTTAGATGTGCCTTTGGCTGAGGTTTTAGCCATGCCACCAGTGATCGTTTCTGATTCCTCTAATGAGTGCGAGGAAAGCTCATGAGTCTGCTTAACTCTGTTGGATCCGATGTAACTGTATTTGATGTAGCTATCGTTGGCGCTGGTATGGTTGGCGCAAGTCTTGCGTGTGGCTTGATCGATGCTGGCTTTAGGGTGGCTCTAATTGAATCAGGCGAATTAAATCCGTCGCAAAACTGGCCGCCTGGTCAAGTGGACGCTCGCGTATCGGCTTTGAGCTTAGCCTCTGAAAACCTATTACAAAACTTAGGTGTGTGGCCAATTATAGAAAACATGGCACGTTTGCAACCCTATAGCGCTATGCATGTGTGGGATGCCTGTGGCACGGGCCAGCTTAACTTTACTGCTGCCGAACAACACTTACCTTATTTAGGGCATATTGTTGAAAATTGCACCATTACTTCAGCGCTACATCAAACGTTAGCACGTAAACAATACCAATTGTTCGAACGTAGCCAAATCGTTGATATGACAGCACAAGAGGATACGTTAGAGAACATGTCACCACGGCGTTTAACCTTGGCAGGTGGTGAACAGATCAGTGCCTCTTTAGTGGTAGGGGCTGATGGAGCCAACTCTAAGATAAGGCAGCTGTCAGGCTTGCCTACCCGTGAGTGGGATTATCCTCATCACGCTTTAGTAACCCGAGTAAAAATAACTAAGTCGCACCAAAATACAGCGTGGCAACGGTTTACAGAGGACGGTATTTTGGCCTTTTTGCCACTGCCCAGCCCAGCCGAAGAAGGTCCCGATAGCCATTATTGTTCTATAGTATGGTCTCGTCCAGAGCAGCAAGCGCAGGCCATGCAACAATTGCCAGAAGACGAATTTTGTAGTGCTCTAACTCGTGCGTTTGAGGGTCAATTAGGTGCTGTGATTGCAACTGACCAGCGCCACGTGATCCCACTTAGGCAGCGCCACGCCAAGCGATATGTGCAGGCGGGGTTGGTGTTGGTAGGTGATGCAGCGCACACTATTCATCCGTTAGCTGGCCAAGGCGTTAATTTAGGTTTTCTTGATATTGCTGCTTTGGTAGAGACATTAAAACAAGCCCAGCAGCAAGGCGCAGACATTGCTAGTGTAAAAGTTTTAGAAGGCTATCAGGCACAAAGGCGTGGTGATAATCTGCGTATGATGGCCTTGATGGAGAGTTTTTCTCGATTGTTTGGTAACCAACATCCAATGTTGAGTCTACTGCGCAATACAGGTATGAATTGGGTACAAAAACTAAGCCCCATTAAACAACATTTAGCGCAACAGGCCATGGGTGTAGGTGTGCACTTACCCCCATTGTCTCAAGCGCCTCAATCCGTAAAAAATACGTTATAAGGACACGATTATGAGCAACTTACCTCAAGGCTTAAGCTACGTTTCAAGCCATGAATGGATCCGCAACGAAGGTGACGGTACTGTTACTATTGGAGTGACAGACTTTGCTCAAGAGCAGCTAGGAGATGTGGTATTTGTTGAGTTGCCGGAAGTTGGAGCGGAGCTTGTGAGTGAAGATGAGTTTGGTGTGATCGAGTCTGTTAAAGCGGCATCCGATCTATTTGCGCCAGTTTCGGGCGAAGTAGTAGCGGTAAATGAACGCTTAGATGATGACCCAGAATTGGTTAACTCAGACCCATATGGTGAAGCGTGGTTGTTACAAATCCGTTTAAGCCACCCAGAAGAGCTAGAGCATTTGTTAGATGCTGATGCTTACAGCGAATTGTGTGAAGAATAAATGTCAGATCTAATATTAAAACCAAAATCTGATCGCCGCTTACGTCAAGGTCATTTGTGGATTTACAGCAACGAAGTTGATGTGAATAAATCGCCTTTGCAGAATTTTTCTGCAGGAGAGCAAGTTAATGTACGGGATGCCAAAGGTAAGGCATTAGGTACCGCTATAATTAACCCCAAGCAGCTAATTTGCGGCCGTTTGGTGAGCCGTAATGCCGATGAGCCACTTAACCTTGAGCGCTTTGTTAGTCGCTTAAAAGCAGCTTTAACGAGTAGGGAGTATTTATTTGAAGATCACTCTTACCGTTGGGTTTACGGTGACAGTGATGGTTTGCCGGGGCTAGTGATTGACCGTTTTGACCAGGTTGTCGTGGTACAGGTGTCTAACGCAGGCATTGAATTGTTACTGGAAGAGTTACTTGAAGCTATTAACCAAGTAGTGCCAGAGCTCAATATATTACTTAAGAACGATGGCAAAATGCGCGCCATTGAAGGCCTCGAAAACTATGTACGTGTAGCCCAAGGTGATGTGCCGAAGCTTGTGCCTTTGAAAGAAAATGGTGTGAGTTTCTTAGCGCCGGTATGGGATGGCCAAAAAACGGGATGGTTTTATGACCATCGCTTAAACCGCCGCAGAGTGCAGAAACTAGCTAACGGAAAACGGGTTTTGGACATCTTTAGCTACATTGGTGGTTGGGGTGTGCAGGCTGCAGCAGCTGGCGCTAGCGAAGTAGTTTGTGTAGATGCTTCTGCTCAAGCATTAGAGCTAGTGCATCAACAGGCCGAGTTGAATGGTGTTGGCGATAAAGTACATACTGTAAAAGGCGATGCTTTTGCTGTGATGAAGCAGTTGCATGAAGATGGCGAACGTTTTGATATAGTAATCATTGATCCGCCTGCCTTTATTGCTCGTCGTAAAGACATTAAAGCAGGTGAGCTAGGCTATCAGCGTGCTAACCAGCTAGCGATGCGCCTGTTAAAGCCAGAAGGCATATTGGTATCAGCGTCATGTTCCATGCATTTAGAACGTACGCGTCTTATAGAATTATTGCAGGAAGCTTGTCGTAAAAATGGCCGTATGGGGCAAGTGTTGGAGCAAGGTGGACAAGGTGGCGACCACCCTGTTCACCCTGCTATCCCTGAGACAGACTACCTAAAGTCGGTTATTTTGCGAACTTGGTACGACGTTTAGCCGCCTACCTTAAGCTGAGCACTGGCCAACCATTGGCCAGTGCATGAGCTTCAAGCTTTGCATCGGGGTCTACAACGATGGGCTCATCCACTAAGGCTAATAACGGTATATCATTGTGTGAGTCGCTATAAAAACAGGCGCCTTCAATAGTGTAGTTTTTTAGTGCCATCCAAGCATTCAACTTGTCAATTTTCCCCTCTTTAAAGCAGGGTGCACCACTTAATTTACCTGTATAACGCCCGTCTATACATTCTGTAGGAGTCGCTATGAGGTGGGGTATGGCAAGATATTCGGCAATGGGCGCGGTGATAAAGTCATTAGTGGCTGTAACAATCACCAAAACATCTCCGGCATCGCGGTGTTTTTTCAATAAGGCTTGAGTTTTAGGGGCAATCATGGGAATAACAGTGGTTTTCATGAACTTTTGGTGAATGCTGTTAAGTTCAATGGCGTTGTATTGAGTTAACGGCATAAGTGCAAACTCTGCATAGGCTACCATGTCTAAATTACCAGCGAGATAATCTTGGTAAAAGGCATCATTTTTTGCGCCATAGTCGGCCCCATCTACAAGGCCTTGTGCCACCATAAACTCGCCCCACCCATGGTCGCTATCGCCAGCTAATAATGTGTTGTCTAAATCAAATAAAGCCAGCCTTGCTTTGTTTGCGTGCCTTTCTCGCATGGATATTCCTATATGAATGGGTGATAAAACATTATTTTAGCTCATTTTCATCAGTGGTTGTTGTTGCCTGCCCTTTTGTGGAACAATGGGGACAAATATATTTTGTATGGTGCAAAGCCGTGATCGATAAAGATGGTTTTCGCCCCAATGTAGGTATTATTCTGGCAAACTCCCAGGGCCAAGTGCTATGGGCAAAACGTGTAGGTTGGGATGCTTGGCAATTCCCTCAAGGGGGTATTGATGCTCACGAAACGCCAGAAGAAGCCTTATTTAGGGAGCTTAAAGAAGAAATTGGCCTATTGCCAGAACATGTAGAGGTACTAGCTTGTACTCGTGGTTGGCTTAGGTATCGTTTGCCCAAACGGATGATTCGCCAGGGTCAACAACCTTTATGTATTGGTCAAAAACAAAAATGGTTTTTGTTACGTATGTTAGCGCCAGACTCGGCCGTGCAAACTGGCACAACCAACAGCCCAGAATTTGATGCCTGGGAGTGGGTTAGTTATTGGTACCCAGTAGATCAAGTGGTGTCGTTTAAACGTGAGGTTTATCGTCGTGCCATGAAAGAGCTTTGCCTACGTCATTCGCGTTTGGTTTATCATCATGGTTTAGTGATTCCAAGCGATGCTCAGAGCCAATAATTTATAGTTTAGGAATAACACTGAATGCTGCACAGTCTGCGTAAAATAATCCAAGCGGTGAGCTCTGCTGAGGATTTGCAATCGGCCTTGAAGTTGGTGGTAAACCAAGTTCGCCGAGCCATGCGCACTGACGTGTGCTCCATCTACCTTCACTTCCCGCAAACAGATAACTATGTACTAATGGCCACAGAAGGGCTTAACCAAGGGTCTATTGGTAAAGCTTGCCTGCCATCAGGTAAAGGATTGGTTGGGTTGGTTGGGCTTAAGGCCGAAACCATTAATATAACACGAGCGGCAGACCACCCCAGTTTTCACTATGTGCAAGAAACTGGCGAAGAAGCTTTTAGCTCCTTTTTAGGTGTGCCCATCGTTCACCATCGCAAGGTGTTGGGTATATTGGTTGTTCAGCAGTCTATTGAACGTCAATTTAGCACTGAAGAAGAAGCCATGCTGATCACTTTGTCGGCACAGTTGGCAGGCTTTATTGCCCATGCTGAAGCCACTGGTGGCGGTTTAAGGCAAGACGCTTTAGCCGATGAAGCTAGCTCAGACGTAGCTTATGAAGGGGTGAGTGGCTCTGGTGGTGTGGCTATAGGCCATGTTGCTGTGATTGTGCCTCCAGCTGACCTGAATAAAGTGCCAGATCGGCGCTGTCGCAATCCTGAACTTGAAGTAGAGGCTTTTCAAACAGCGTTAGAGGCTGTACGTCGAAAAATAAAAATAGTGAGCCGTACCTTAGCTCGCAATTTAAAGAACCAAGAACAAGAACTGTTCGAAGTTTATATGCGTATGCTGGACGACAACGCTTTGGCTGGCGAGGTAGTGGACAAAATACGAAAAGGCCAGTGGGCTCAAGGATCATTGCGTCAAGTTGTACAGACCCATATAAGTGCATTTGAAGCCATGGATGACCCGTATTTAAGGGAAAGAGCCACTGATATACGAGACCTTGGTCGGCGTATACTTGCCGAATTGCAGCAAACCAATGTTGAAGTGCGTGAGTTTGAAGACGCTACTGTACTGGTGGCAGAGGAAGTAACAGCAACGATGTTGGCAGAAGTTCCAGCCCATAAGCTTAAAGCAATTATCTCTACCTTAGGCTCTAATAACTCTCATGCGGCTATACTCGCTCGCTCTATGGGTATTCCTACAGTGATGGGCGCGGTAGACTTCCCTTATCGACGTATGGAAGGCCAAGAGGTTGTTATAGATGGCTATATAGGTCGCATATTCCTCAACCCCAGTCAGGACTTACGCCGTCAATATGAAAAAACCATTGCCGAAGAAGCGTCGTTTACCAAAGAACTAGAAATTTTACGTAATGTGCCGGCCCAAACGCGTGATCGACATACAGTCCCTTTGTTAGTAAATACTAGCTTACCGCTAGATGTTAGTCGTTCCTTGGACCAGGGTGCCGAGGGCGTGGGTCTTTACCGTACTGAAGTGCCTTTTATGATTAAAGAACACTTTCCCTCAGAAGACGAACAAACGGACTGTTATCGTACCCAGCTAGAAGGCTTTGCCCCTTTGCCTGTTACCATGCGTACCTTGGACATTGGTGGTGATAAAAACTTACCCTACTTCGCCATTACAGAAGATAACCCGTTTTTAGGTTGGCGTGGCATTCGTGTGACGTTAGATCACCCAGAAATATTTTTGGTGCAAATTCGCGCCATGCTCAAGGCTAGTGAGGGTTTAGACAACCTGCGAATCATGTTACCTATGATTACTCATGTGAGCGAAATTGATGAATCTATTCGTTGGATTGATCAAGCCTTTTCCGAATTATGTGAAGAAGGGTATAAATTAGTACGCCCACCTATTGGGGTGATGATAGAAGTACCAGCTGCGGTATATCAAGCAAAACACATTGCTGAACGAGTAGACTTCATGTCTGTGGGTAGTAATGATTTAACTCAGTATATATTGGCGGTAGACCGAGATAATCCGCGGGTAGCAGATTTATATCACACCATGCATCCTGCCGTATTAATGGCGTTACAGCATGTGGTAGATGCAGCTAAAGCTGCTAATATTCCAGTGAGTTTGTGTGGTGAGTTGGCAGGTGACCCTGCTGGGGCATTGCTGCTTGTGGGTATGGGTTACGATAGTTTGTCGATGAATGCGGCTAGTCTTCCAAAAGTTAAGTCAGTTATTCGTAATTTCACCTTAACCCAGGCTCAGGAAATGTTGCAGCAAGCACTGTTGCAAGCAGGTACAGATGGAGTGCAGAAAGTGATTCAGGATAACCTTAAAGCGGCTGGCTTAACGAGGCTACATAGTCGATATGTGGACCATTAACCCGGCTGCAATGCTCCACATAATAATGCCGATAAGGCCGTCTAATAGCCGCCACGCCATGGTTTTTTTAAACACAGGCATAAGCCAGCGAGCTCCCCAAGCTAAACCAAAAAACCACATAAAAGAAGCGCTTACAGCGCCTAATCCAAACCATATTTTTTCGCTGCCAACATACTGACTACTAATGCTACCAAGTAGCACCACTGTATCTAAGTAGGCATGGGGATTGAGTAAACTAACGCTTGCGGCAACGGTAATGGCTTTTATAAGTGAGTACTCACTTTGACTATGTTCCTCTTTCATAGTGTTATTTCTAGCAGCAGCCTTAAAAGATAATGCTCCATAAATAAACAAAAACAACACCCCTCCCCAAGTGATCCATAACAATAATTCAGGCTGTGCTTGGACTAAAGTACCCATGCCAAATATACCAATGCATATAAGGCTGGCATCAGTAATGCTGCAAAAAAGGGCCACTGCATATTGATGCTGGTTACGTAAAGCACGATTTAATAGGAAGGCATTCTGTGCGCCAATAGCTACGATTAAGCCAATGCTCAAGGCTAGGCCATTAATGAAAATTAAACTTATGTACATGATGATTTATTAGTCCAGTTAAAGCATTGCTGTTGGGGTGTAGGGGGGTCAAAACAAGTCTCATGAACATCCATGTTGCCAAACTTGTCCCGATACATACTAATGCAGGTACGAGTGCCATAAATATATTCAGGCGCATCGATAAAACAAGCTGACAGGCGCCTTTCCCAAGCCAGTGAAATGCCTGTTTTGGGTAGTGTAAGGTCTGTAGCTATGTGTGTATTCTGCATCATCTGTTGAAGCTTTAGGTGCTGTGGAGGCTGATGTAAAGACTGCTTCAAAGCAGATTTCACATGGTTCACCTTTGGCCAATCGCTGTCCAGGCGACCATTACTGAGTCCGTATATTCCGGCAGCTAGAATCCGCGGTTGCTGTTGTTCTTCATTAGCGCAAAAAACGAGTTCATGATTATCCCAAAGCAATAAGTTGAAACTTGCAAATTGGTCCATTTGAAGCTGTTTAGCAAAATCTATAGCACTGTTTTTTTGACTAAGGAAGTTGAGAGCTAAGTGGCCTCTTGATTTGAGTGTTTTTATCTCAGTACTAGAAGCCGTAATCACCTTGCCGGCATCAACCTTGCGAAAATTGGTCACAGCAGCCCAGCGACCATTCTTATGCACCGCCAGCCAAGTGCCTCCAGCTTCAAGGTCTTTGCCTGCGAGTATTTCAATATTAGGCCACCAATGCATATTTTGAGTTGGGCGATGGCGAAACTCATCGCGATTAGCTGCCATAATAAGTGGGTAATCGCTACTAAGCTGGTGAGCTAAAACAATGAGACACATAACAGATTAAACATCCTAAACTTTGCGCTTATGAAGCGGAACGTAGATAATAGCCTCTTTCTTAGTTAGATGTGAACGCATGATTTTTGTTGCTTACATGGCCCTTGGTGCAGTCGCTGGATTATTAGCGGGATTGTTTGGCATTGGCGGTGGCGTTATCGTAGTGCCGGCTTTGGTATTGGCATTTAATCTACAAGGGATTGACCCAGACGTCGCATTTCACATGGCTATTGCAACCTCCCTAGCCAACATTATTTTTACTTCTCTGAGTGCTATACATACTCACCATAAAAAGGGTGCGATTGAGTGGCCCTTAGTTAAGCCTATTGCCGTGGGAATGTTGGTTGGGTCTATTGTTGGCGTTAATACAGCATTAACTATTCCAGCTATCTACTTACAAGCTAGCTTTGGTGCGTTTGCTATATTCTTGAGCCTAAGAATGATGCTTTCGCAAGTGGGGGCAGGACCATTGCAGTTGCCAGGCATTTTGGGCTTAGGTATTGCTGGAGTTCTGATCGGCTGGGTTTCGGCTTTGTTTGGTATTGGAGGTGGCAATTTGTTAGTCACATGGTTGACTAATCGTCGGCTGATTATGCAGAAAGCCGTAGCTACCGCTAGCGCTTGCGGGTTTGCTATTGCCATTGCAGGCGCTGTATCTAATGGTGTTTTAGGTTGGGGTAACTCCATATTGCCGCCGCACAGTTTAGGCTACATCTATTTGCCTGCATTACTTGGTATAGTATCCACCAGTTTTATAGCGGCTTCTTACGGCGCTAAGATTGCTCATCTCCTATCGCCAAAAATGCTCAAAAGATTATTTGCATGGATGCTGCTGTTGGTGGGTGTGCGAATGTTAATAAGTGTTTGGTTTTAAGGAATGTTATGCTAATTTTCCCAAATTTTGATCCGGTTCTTATACAGTTAGGCCCATTGGCTATTCATTGGTATGGGGTGATGTATTTATTGGCCTTTGGCTCCGCCTTATGGCTTGGCAATCGTCGTTCAGAGGCTGCGGGATTCACTCAACATCAAGTAAGTGATTTGATCTTCTTTGGAGCGCTTGGCGTGGTGCTCGGTGGTCGGCTAGGGTACGTGTTGTTTTATCAATTTGAAGCCTTTTTAGCGCAACCAATGATGTTGCTCCGCGTATGGGAAGGTGGCATGTCTTTTCATGGTGGTTTGTTAGGGGTAATTGCTGGAGTAGTTTGGTTTGCCCGCAAACATCGATTTAAATTTTATCAGGTGATGGATTTTGTGGCTCCCATCGTGCCTATTGGTCTAGGTGCAGGGCGCTTAGGTAACTTCATTGGTGGAGAACTTTGGGGGCGTCCTACAGACTTGCCATGGGGTATGGTATTTCCCCATGTAGACTTGTTAACCAGGCATCCATCGCAGCTCTATCAGTTTGTGCTGGAAGGTATACTTCTGTTCGTTTTGGTGTGGGTATACTCATCGAAGCCTAGGGCAGCCTTGCGTGTGTCAGGAGTATTTTTAATAGGTTATGGAGTGCAGAGATTTGTGGTGGAGTTTGCTCGTCAGCCAGACTCCCATTTAAATTACGTAGCTTTCGATTGGATGACGCAGGGACAGCTATTGTCTGTACCAATGATTGCCCTAGGGTTGTATTTATTAGTGCGCAAGAGCCCTATTAAAGGTTAAAATAACATATCCTTTATTTGTTCTAGTGCGGTTTTTATATGCAGCAGTATCTCCAACTAATGCGCCATGTGCGCGATACCGGTGCGTTAAAGGAAGACCGTACTGGTACTGGGACCTTGAGTGTATTTGGCTATCAAATGCGCTTTGACTTAGCGCAAGGTTTTCCTGTTCTTACCACCAAAAAATTACATCTCAAATCGATTATTCATGAATTGCTATGGTTTTTACAGGGCTCTACCAACACCCAATACTTAACAGAAAATGGTGTGAGAATCTGGGATGAATGGGCCGACGAAAATGGCGATTTGGGCCCTGTGTACGGGTCTCAGTGGCGCTCATGGCCAAAGCCAAGCGGCGGCCACATAGACCAAATCAGCGATCTCATCAAGCAGATAAAAAACAATCCAGACTCAAGGCGTTTAATTGTAAGTGCATGGAATGTGGCTGATGTAGAGCGTATGGCTTTGCCACCATGCCACATGATGTTTCAATTTTACGTAGCCAATGGAAAGCTGTCCTGTCAGCTTTATCAACGCAGTGCTGACATCTTCTTGGGCGTACCTTTTAATATAGCTAGTTATGCGTTACTGACCATGATGGTAGCTCAGGTTTGTGATTTAGAGACTGGCGACTTTGTACATACGCTAGGTGATGCGCATCTCTATTCTAACCATTTGGAACAAGTTGATTTACAGTTGTCCCGCGAGACGATGGCTTTGCCAACAATGAAAATCAATCCTCAAGTGAATGATATTTTTGGATTTAAGTTTGAAGACTTTGAATTACTTGATTACGAGTCTCACCCACACATTAAAGGGATGGTTGCTGTATGAGAATTGCCTTAATTGTTGCCGCTTCCGAAAACAATGTCATCGGCCGCAACAACCAATTACCTTGGTATTTACCAGGCGATCTACAGTATTTTAAAGCGATGACCTTAGGTAAACCTGTCATCATGGGACGCAAAACGTTTGAATCTATAGGTAAGCCTTTACCTGGGCGAGACAATATAGTGATTAGCCGCCAAATGGATTACCCCATTGAGGGCATTAAACTAGTCTCTAGCCTTGCTGAAGCGATTACCTTGGGAGAAAGTATTAACCTGATTAATGGTGGTGAAGAAGTGATGATTATCGGTGGTGCACAAATTTATGCAGAGTCATTAGCTTTAGCTGATCGTGTTTACCTAACAAGGGTTCATCGCCACGTTGAGGGTGATGCTTACTTCCCAGCTTTAGACACTGAAGCGTGGCATGAAATTGCCCGTGAAGATGTTGCGGCTAAGGAGCCTAACCCGTTTGACTTCAGTTACCTAGTTTTAGACCGTATCTAGCCCTAGTTAAGGTATAACCTGTGGCTAAAGGGCCAAGGTTAGAGCAATTCTTTGCTAAACACTTTGGAGTTGCGTTGGAAGTTGTATAGCGACTGTCTACTGGTAGGTAGCTCGGCTAAGTCGGCTGCAACAAAACCATTTTCTATAAACCAATGTGAAGAAGCGGTTGTAAGCACAAATAGGGTTTGTAGCCCCATGTGGCTAGATTGCTTTTCTATGTGGCGTAATAACACTTGGCCTCGATCTCCGCCTCGATAGTTAGTGTCGATGGCCATGCAGGCAAGTTCTCCCTGACGGGCATCATCAAAGGGGTATAAAGCGGCACAGCCAATAATAGCCCCGTCTCGTTCGATCACGCTAAAATAATGAATTTCAGATTCTAGCAATTCACGTGAGCGACGTACTAAAACACCATCGTCTTCTAATGGGCGAATTAGTTGCAAAATACCACCTACATCATCAATACAGGCGTTACGCACTTGCTCGTAGCTTTCTTTGATTACCATAGTGCCAGACCCGTCGCGGCTAAAGAGCTCGCTCAGTAAGGCACCATCTTCTTGGTAGCTTAACAGGTGACCACGGGCTACTCCTGCATCACATGCTTTGGATAGCACGTCAATATGCATAGACAA
>TARA_B110000503_G_scaffold98356_1_pt1 | contig 16664 bp, 8 predicted proteins | sample TARA_B110000503 | Tara Oceans TARA_B110000503 (sample SAMEA4397472) | marine metagenome | biome: Polar Biome; feature: [SRF] surface water layer (ENVO:00010504); material: water (ENVO:00002006), including particulate matter (ENVO:01000060) such as... | depth 5 m | reverse complement strand
TTGCCTTCCCTCTAGCCCCAAAGAGTTCGAATTTTTGTGTCATGAATTCTTCGTAAGCATCCATATATGTTTTTCCCGGAATTATCGGATCAAAAAGTTTTGGGAAATCCTTAAAAAACTCCCTATAAATTCTTGTCCATAAAAGCCGGGTATCCGTAGCAATATTGATCTTGCATACACCATATTCTATTGCCATACCAATATCTTTGGAAGAAACCCCTACGGCGCTTTCTAATAACATTCCTCCGCTTTTGTTTATTCTCCGTATTTCCTCAATATTTACCGCCGACCCGCCATGAAGAACAATTGGAAATCGTGGTAAACGATCTTGTATTTCTTTCAAAATGTCGAACTGTATCCCTTGTCCGCTCGAGAATTTATATGCGCCATGGCTAGTGCCTACCGCCACAGCCAAGCTATCGCAATTGGTTTCACTTACAAAGCGCTCCACCTCTGAAGGTCTTGTATATCTTGCAAGTTTTCTGTCTATAGCAATATCATCCTCTACACCACTAAGGACTCCTAATTCAGCCTCCACAAAAACATTCATTAAATGTGCCTGATCTACGACCTTCTTAGTTCTTACCACATTTGTATCAAAATCATCGTGTGAGGCATCGATCATTACAGAATTATATTTACCCGAAGCTATTGCATCAAAAGCGTGCTCTTCATTCCCATGATCTAAGTGAACCCCATAAACCGCTTTAGGATATATTATAGACGCTGCCTCTATCATGGCCAATAGCATTTCTGAATCTGCATAGTTCCTTGCCAAAGGAGTCATTTGAACAATAAACGGAGCATCTGCGAGTTGCCCCGCCCGAAATAGGCCAAGTACTTGTTCCATGGTAAAAACGTTCACAGCGGCAATAGCATACTTGCCATAGCATTTGTCAAATAAAACTTTAGGAGCTAAAAACATTTAAAAACCTGGTTCTATTATTATACAATATAATCTATTAAAAATTAAGTATAAAAATAATATTTAACTGCTATGATTTTTATAAAGGTTTGCAAAGGTTTGCATAAATACCTACATGCGGCTTTACTCTTTATTAATTGCCGCCCTCCAAAATTTTCTTGGGGCCGTTACTGTCTAAATCCTGAGTTAAAATACCGTAAATAACTGTTAGTTGTGCTTCGATGGTCAAAGGCTCTATCTCGAAATGGACATTTTCATTAAAGAGTTCCACTAAGGCCGTTTCGATCACTTTCAGATTCAATGAACCCTTTAATTACTCCTTAGTGAAAATGTCGGTCAAGGTTTTCTCTTTTAATGATCCTTTACTGCCATATTCAGTCTTTTCAAATCTATCTTTAAAATCAATGCATCCTAAAATCCCCCATTAGTAAATATATAATTTAGCTGTTACTCAGGGGAAAACTCATGTGCAAAGGTTTGCAATAAACCATAGTTCTAATTAGGGTGTAATTTGCTATCTTTAAAGGAGAACTATGAAAAACAGTCAGTTCTTCTCCACGCTTTTTTAAATTTAAAGAAAACTATTATGAAAATTTTCAACTATTCCTTTTCAACGGATTACCGCAGTCAGTTTTTATTGGCACTATCTGTAATATTCCTTTTTCAAACAAACTATGTATGGAGCCAGAAACCCTATGAAGGTAAAGTGATTCTAGCTGCATTTGCACACCCGGATGATGAAGGAACTGTAGCTCCTATCTTGGCCAAATATATCAGGGAGGGTGCAACAGTACATTTGGTTATTGTAACTGATGGCAGATTTGGCACAAATGACTATCACGATCATATTGCCGGAGAAACACTCGTTGCCACAAGAAAGGAAGAGATGAAATGTGCTGCTGAAAAATTAGGGGTAAAACTGCACCATCTAGATTATCATGACCAGCTACGATCTGGAGAGGGTTATGACGGCCATGTCCCCCATGCAAGAAAAATGATTAAAGAACTTTACGGTATTGTTGAAAAGGTACAACCCGACGTCATGATTACATGGGGGCCTGATGGCGGCTCGACTCACATGGACCATAGATTGGTAGGAGCTTCCATTACGCAAGTTTTCTTGGCCAAAGATTGGGGAGAAAAACCAAAAGCGCTATACTATTATGGTACGCCTTCCGATCTTATTGAAGACCCCGAAAGCAGTATATTGCGTGGTCAGGCCAGTAAATATCTTAGAACCAAAGTCTCCTATGCCATGGAGGACTTTGACAAGGCATTCAATTCCTTTAAGTGTCACTCCAGTCAAATTAGTCCGGATATGACCAAAGAGGATCTTAAAAAAAGGAGGTCTAAAAACGGAATGTTCGTTTACTTAAGAAAATTTGAGGGGCCAACAAAAGATTCAGATTCGGTTTTCGATTAATTTTATTTTATTTTTTTATTAAATTTAAATAATAAAGGAACATCATTATTTCTGGTGACCAGTAATAATGAATGATCTTTTTCTATGGTTAATAATTGTACATCTCGGGCTTCTCCCTGAATCGCCCAGCCAGAATTTCTCGGTTCAATACTTAAAAACTTCCTATTACCGACTCCTTTTAAAAAATTACCATAAGAAGCATCTGCCCTGCCTATACTTGGCGGATGGGAATAAAAGTTGCCCACCGTTACAATGTCACTTAAATTATCCCCATCAAAATCAGCAGTCTCGAAACCGAAAATAGAAGACCATTGCGATTCTTTTGGGAGCGGTTCCGTTAAGAACAGACCATTGCCTTGATTTTCTAAGTATATGGATTCGAGTATTTCCGCTTTTCTATAGAACATATCTTTTCTCATGGATGGAGATATTACTTGATCCGAGGTTTTTGTTGCGAAATCGTGGTAATTGCGAAATTGTTTGCGAATTGAGGCCAATTGTCCCTTGAGTTGATCCAAATCTTGATAAATCCACTCTTTACCCTGTTTCCAATATGTGAAGATGGGATCAATACTACCGTTTCCATCAAAATCTTTGACATATAAACCTAAAGGACTTTCAGGTGTTGGTTTAAACCCCGAATTAGTTCCTTGGTTTCCAACTAATAAATCTTGATCACCATCACCATCCATGTCATCGGCATGAATTGTATTCCACCAACCTGAGGACTTTGAAATATATCGTATGGATAAATTTTTCCCCTTAAAGTTGATAATGGTGATAGGCATCCACTCTCCTACAATAAATAACTCTTTCGAATCATTAAGAAAAATGGCATCTGTAACCATTCCTAAATCTAAAAATGAGTCAACTTTAATATCTGGAATAAGACTGCCGTTTCCTCGATTCCATAAAATAGTACTTCTTGGCGACAACCCATAACCTCCCTCTACTGAACGTGCCCCTAGGAAAATATCGATGTTGCCGTCGTCATCAAAGTCTTTTGCAACTATAGTAGAGACATTTGATATTACTTTATTTTGCGATTTGAAATATTCAAAGTTGCCATTGCCGTCATTCAGATAGATTCTATCTTCAAATTTGTCGTATGATCCTTTCTCTCCGCCGCCACTCACAACATATAAATCTTGGTCGCCATCAGCATCAAAATCGAAGAAAACCGCATCAGTATCCTCAAATCTACTATCCGCTTGAAAAGCATTTATCGTAGATTTTGTGTATTTGTTTTCTCCCTTTTCGGTTCTAATAAATAGTTCTCCCGCTTGTGGGGAAGCACCCGAAATGTAAAAATCAGTTAAACCATCACCATTTACATCTCCTAGAGTTATTTTAGGCCCTTCCGATGAGAGCTTTCTAAGTAACAAACGCTGCGCCTGAAAATCATTAAATTTATTTTCATTATGCTTGTAGGTAATGTTACTCAATTTAGAACTTACAAAGATCTTGGGTATTACAATTTGAGTTTGAGGAAGTGTTAATGCATGTTTATATTCAACCTTCAAAATATTATTTATATTTGCTCCTTGCAGAACTTGCTTTTTTCCATCGGGCCATATTACCTCAACAGAGGTAATCTTTTTATTTTTCCCCAAACCAAAATGAAGCGTATAATCTGTGGACGAAAGCCAACCTCTACTGGGGTTTAATTCTAGGGTTTGTATATTATCATCTGTTTGAACAACAACCTTAGCCCCTATTCCAAACCTATTTTTAGGTGGGCCTATTAATTTAACACTTAAATAATTATTCTTAAAACGCTCTTGGCTATTATTTTCATATACACTTGCCTTTTCGTTCAGATTATTAATAACCAAGTCCAAGTCGCCATCATTATCAAGATCTCCATATGAAGCACCCATTGAATACCCTTTATATTCTAATCCCCACTTTTTAGAAACATCGATAAATCCTAGCTTACCATTGTTTTTGAAAGCAAAATTGTGGACAGCCCCGTCAGGCATAAAATCGACAAGTTCTTGATTCAAAAATATTTTGGCGTTATCGTTATATGCAAAATTAATGTAATCAAGGTCATTGGGACGATGCCGAATACCATTAGTTATAAAAAGGTCTTTCCAACCATCATTGTCCAAATCTGCTATTAAAGGGGCCCAACTCCAATCCGTAGCTTGAATATCGGCCTGTTGCCCAACCTCACTAAACTGAGTGCCAGTAGCAAAAAGAAGGCCTCTATTCAGTTGTAGCATGTTTCTACTATACTGATTTTGATATCCGAAACTAAGGCGAAAATCATATATTTCAGGAGATGCCTCGGGAACTGATTTTTTTCTTATTACCTCATTGAAGGGTTTCATATCAGCCGTAAAAATATCAAGCCAGCCATCATTATTAATATCTGCAATATCGTTACCCATAGAGAATCTACTGGTATGCCCCATTGATTCCGTACCACGTTCAGTAAAAGTATCATCGCAATTATTGAAATAGAGAAAATCGTTCTCATGAAAATCATTTGAAACATAGATATCCGGACAACCGTTATTATCAAAATCGGCAACCCCGGCAGCCAAACCATAACCGGCAGACCCCCCATAGATACTGGAAACCTCACTTACGTCTATGAATTTGTTTTTTTCGTTTTTGAATAACAGGTCACCAGAAAGTGAATCTCGTATTTTCCTATTGGCCGCATCCGCATATACTTCTGATTTATGAACAGCATGTCTGAGCTGATACAAATCAAGGTCACCATCAAGATCATAATCGAAAAAATAACCTTGCTGGCAAAAACCCACCACATTAAGACCAAAGTCTTTTGATGCCTCAGTAAAGGTAAGATCGCCGTTATTAATGAATAGTTGGTTGTGACCCTGAAGCTGTTTGTAGCCGCTCACAACGCTGAGGTAAATATCCAAATACCCATCGCCGTTTACATCGGCCATAGTTACACCAGTGGACCAACTGAACGGACCAGATAGACCGGCGACATCAGCAGTTTCCGTAATGTCTTCAAAAATAAGACCGCCTTTGTTTAGGTACAATTTATTTGGCAATTGGTTAGCTGTAAAATAGATATCCGGTAGCCCGTCATTATTAATATCACCAATTCCAACTCCTCCCCCATTATATGCATACAAATATTCTACAATATTTAGGTCTTCAGATTCGACAAAATCGTTGGAAAAATAAATTTGGGTTTCATTACTTGGTAATTCTGTAAATAGAGACCTTTCTTGCTCTTGACAACTTGACAAAAGTAAAATAAACATGAACCAAGAAAAGTACTTCCGATTCGCCTTAATCTTCTTTTTAAAATAATACATGAAACTCTACAATATTTATATTAGTTGGTGTTTTAAACTAATAACGCTCAAAATATCGCCCAAAATATGAGATTCAACGTTCGGTTTCCTCTAGAATAAAGTCAATCGTTTTTTTAGAAGTTAAGTCAAAAAATAAAGCAGTTACACTATTCCGCGTAATATTTTTATAAACAGAGATTCTCCTATTCCCATCGACCCAAACATAGGCCGTATCATTTTCCATATTATTTGATGGTATCTCGAGATAATCTTCTCCGTATTCTTCTTTATAAATATCCAGTATTTCCACATTAAGCATATCGAGAGAGTATTTTGGATTCCATGGCGCAAAAGCGGAGTAGGTATATTCGACAGGTAATTCCACAATCTTTCCTTTAATAAATTTAGGATAAAAATGAACATAGTATTTCTTGCTGTTCTTTTCCAGTTCATAGAAAACAGTTGTATTTCCAGCTCCAGCTTTGAAAACTCCCTTTTTATTTAGTTCCCAACATTGGGCAAAGAATTCTCGTCTATTCATCCCAAATTGTATGCCTTGCAAAAGATTGTCATTTCGGATATCCTTAGCTAATTCTCTTTCAACCAATTTATGATATTTATTACTATCACTACAACTGATATGAAATAAGATTAGAATAACTACTATTGTAATAAAAAAATTAGATTTCATATTCTTAATTTATTACTTAAATATATTACTCTTCAAAAAGCCAAATAAACATAATATTTACTTGGCTCTGAAAACTAAACTAAACTAAAATTAAACTAAAATTAAACTAATAACCAGGGTTTTGCTTAAGATTTGGATTTGCTTCTAACTGTGTTCTTGCAATTGGAAAGATATTGACATGATTACTAGGGTCGACCGACTTGAACTGCCATGCATCATTAAAGGTGCCAAATCGAATTTGATCCTGTCTCCTATAGCCTTCAAACGCTGTTTCGCGACCGCGCTCATCTAGCATGTCTTCTAATGTTAAGGTTGCGAGTGGAGGTACGCCAGCTCTATTCCTAATCATATTTACAATAACCAATGCAACTCCAATATTAGATAATCTCAATTCAGCCTCTGCTTTTGTTAATAAGATATCTCCATATCTAAAAAGAGGAAAATCATTATTCATATTTGAAGGATCACCACCAAGCTCAAATTCAAATTTTCCTATTCGTGCTCCTTCCTGACGCAATGCATTACGAAGCCCGGTAATATGAGGGGTGAACGTAACAGGTTGACCATCAGGGTCTGAAGGCTCTGCACTAGCATCTATTAAGGGGTTACCTGAAGAATCAAATTGCGGACCGACTACGAAACTATTTTTTCTTACATCGTCATCATCGAACTTATTATAAAAATCCGACAAAGACGAATAGCCATTCCAAGGCTGCGCATTAAAATTATAAGTTTTTTGACTTTCGTAATGTAAGGTTCTAACAGCCACACTCATTCCCTTAGAAAAAACTCGATCATATACGAAAACAAAAATATTCTCAGGGGAACCTTCATTTGATATACTAAAATTATCGAAAAAATCAATGGCTAAATCGTAGTTTCCCGAATTAATAATAGCATCGGTATTTTCAATAACCTTTTTCCATTGTGCTTTACCTGAATAAACTTCAGCATTCAAATAGACTTTAGACAAAAGAGCATGTGCTACCCATTTATTTATTTTCCCATAGGTGGAGGACACATCTTCTGGTAAATCATTGATTACGGCCTCAACCTCGCTAGTTACAAAGGCATAAATTTCTGCTCTAGAATTGTTAGACGGGTTTTCTTCAGCATCTGCAAACGAAGTAACCAAAGGAACATTACCATAAATATCCATTAAATAATAGTAATTAATAGCACGTAACACTCGAAGTTCTTTGACAGTTTGCAATGCAGCATCTGTACCTGTTTCTTCTAATTGGAATATTATTCTGTTCACATTATTAATACCGCTGTAAAGTGGATTCCAACTAAAGCCGGCATAAAAATCTTCAGCGTTAAAATCATGTTCGTGCATTCTGGCCCACTGACCATTTTCAGCCCAATCGGTACCTCTTGTAGGTACAATTCCCTCATCTGAAGAAACAACATTTGTTACCCATGGCCCCCCAATCCAACCACCATAACTTGAATAAGCGGCACCTACAAGAGCAGAAACCTCTTCTCCCGTTTTTCCAAATTCGGAACTAACAATTTCCGTGTAAACCTCTTCATCAAGATCGCAGCCTATTAAAATAGCAACCGCTGATAAGCCTATGAAAAATTTGTAATAATTATCTTTTTTGTACATATTATTTTATTTTAGAAACCAACATTTAATCCTATTGTGAACGCACGGGTAGTAAACCAAGTGGCTCTACGGTCGATACCAGGTGCCAAAGCATCAGGTATTTTTGTCAAGAACTGACCATTGTCAACTTGGCCGACATCACTATAACGAGCTTCAGGATCAACCCCTTCATAACCAGTAATAGTAAATAGATTCTGACCAGAAACATAAAGACGGAATGATTTTACTCCATTATCTTTTAAAAATCCCGACAGGTTATATCCTAATGTAATATTATCCAAGGTCAGATAATCTGCTTTTTCAACATAGAGACTACTTAATCTAGACTCATTAACCGTTAAGCCTTGAAGTTCAGACCTATTACTTGAGGCTAAAACATTATAGGTCGGAGCTACATTGGGTTGTTCATAGAACGCTCTAGTGGCATTTACCAAACTATGACCAAATACCCCTCTTAATAAAAAGTTTAAGTCCCAATTCTTATAATTGAAAGTATTTATAATATTTAATGTAAAATCAGGCAGAGCGTTACCTACAACAACAAATTCATTAACATTAGTAGAGACGTTCCAAGTTCCATCGGCATTAATTCCATTAAACATGGGTACGTAAATGTCCCCAAGTGGTCTACCAGGTTCCACTAGTATTGGTGTTGCTGCCCCAAGACCTGGAGAACCTAGGGATCCAATTCGTTGTTGTTCCTCCCTATCCAATGATTTTAATTCGTTTTTAAAGGTTGCAAGATTAAGACCAGGTGTCCATGAAAAATCATCTCCTAAATTTGCCCTATATTCTAAAGCTAGTTCAAAGCCCGAATTCTGAATTTCTCCCACATTAAGCAATGTAGTCCCAAATAGATTAGGCGGCACAGGAACTGTCTGATTTCGTAACAAACCTGAAGTTGTCCGTGTGTAATAATCCACGTTACCGGATAGCTTACTATCAAAGAGAGCGAAATCAAGCCCAAAATTCAATTCCTCTTTTTCTTCCCATTTCAAATCAGGATTTGGATTACTAGCTGGAGCGTACGCCGTTGCAAATTCACCATTATTAAATGCATTACCACTCGCTCCAACAGTGGCTTGTGCAGGTGCAATCAAATCTAGCACGGGTATATTGCCCGTTAGACCATAACTAGCTCTCAATTTTAAATAGTCAAATGGGCCTAGTTTATCTTCAAATATATTTATCAAATTGACTCCAGCACTAACAGAACCAAAAGTTCCCCACCTATTATTGGAACCGAATCTATCATGTCCCTCTGGACGTACTGCTGCAGAAAAGAAATACGTATCAGCATAATTTAAATTAACTCTAGTGAAAAAAGCAAGTAATTTTGATTTTCTTTTGAACGAAGATAATTTTGCCAAGCCATTTGCAACATCCCCTGAGAGTCCCAAATTATCTAAAATATTATCAGAAACAAAATCTCCTGCGTCAATCTGAGTGCCCTCAGCTTCAAATTGTTGATAGGATGATCCAGCCAAAATATCAATGCCGAGTTCGTTGATATCCGTAGAATAATTTATTGTAAAATCTGTTTGTTTAGATACATCTTTTTGCGTATTCCTTCTGAGGAGACCATTTCTTCCCTGACCCCTCCACAAACCATTTTTTTTATACTTTTCATTAATTAAAGAATTATCTACTTGTAATCCGTAATACCCACCAATTGTTAGGCCTTTGAAAATTTCAAAATCTAGATTTAAACCTGCTGTTATATTTTCTCGATCTCTTATATTGCTATTATTCTCTATTATTGAAACCGGGTTGAAAGTATCAAACCCACCTGTTTCAAAAAAAGTGCCATCGGAATTTTTAACAGGAGCTGTCGGATTATATATTGTAGCATATCTAAAAGCGTCAGCAAACCCCCTGTTTTCTTCCCTCTTGGTTCCAGAAACGACCGCATTTATTCTTAACCGATCATTTACAGCTCTCTGTTGCACAGAAATACGACCAATAATCTGTTCGAAACCAGTATTTTTTTGAATTCCTTGAATATCACGATAATTGAGGGATGCTCTATAGGTTGCTTTATCACTCCCCCCACCTGCAGATATATTATGAACTTGACCTATGGCAGTCTGACTAACTTCTTCTAACCAGTCAGTATCCGAACCAAGAATATTACTTGTCGTAACATTTGGCAGTGAAGAGAATTGTGCTGCGTCAGCCACTTCAGTCCTACGAGCCTGACTTTCAAAAGTAGTATATCCACTATAGTTTAGTTCTGAAACATTGGCCTTACCTTTTTTGGTTGTTATCAAAATAACTCCTGAAGATCCACGAGTCCCATATATGGCAGCAGCACCACCATCTTTCAATACATCAATGCTCGCTATATCGTTGGGATCTACACTTTGTAAAGACCCTCCTACTAACCCGTCAATTACTATAAGAGGAGTTGAGTTTGCTCCTAAAGTAGAGATACCTCTAAGGCGAATTGAAAATTCCCCGTTAGGATCACCACCAGGTCTCGCAATATTAAGTCCGGAAACCTTTCCTTGCAATAGTTGTGAAGGCGTGTTTATATTTCCCTTATTAAAATCCTCCGTATTGACACTTGCAACAGCACTTGTTACCGCCTTTCTTGCTAAACTACCATAACCTACCAGTACAACTTCATCCAACTGAGAAACATCATTACTCAAAGCAACGTTAATATTAGTTTGATTGGCTACCGAAATCTCCGTAGTCTTAAAACCAATGTAACTAAACACTAAGGTTGCCTTACCATCGACGGTTATGGTGAAATTACCATCGAAATCAGTTTGTGTACCCTTTAGAGTTCCTTTAGAAATAATACTTACGCCAGGCAATGACTCACCGTCAGTGGCCGAAGTTACCTTACCAGTAACAGTGATTTCCTGGGCCTGTAAGACATGAGCCATAAAGACCAGTAATAGAAATAAAAATGGTTTTTTCATCTTAAAAGAGTTATTTGGTTACATATTGATTACAATGCTATTATAGCACATAAACCTCCTCAATTATTCACCTCAACTTACTTGAAAAATTGAGTCATTGCTAAAGTCCGTATCTAATGTTAAATTCAAAACTTTTTCACTTAACCTTAATATTTTAACAATTATTTAATAAAAATAAAAAATAAGTGTTAAAATATTATCTATTTCATATTTAAAATTATGCAAACGTTTGCATTCATACTTATTATAATTCTTACAAAATTAATTTTGATGAATCCCTTATTATCAACTCGGGCTTAAAAACTTCGAGTCGGAAATCGTTGCTTGTATATTCAAAGGAAAGACGATTCAGCAATATTCTTGCGGAAAGCATCCCCATATCGTAAATCGGTTGCCACACCGATGATAATGCAGGGGAGAAATAAGCGGAATGTGGTTCATCGTCAAAACCTATAATTAAGATATCCTCTGGAATCTTAAACTTCAATTTTTCTGCAGTACGCATTACTGAAATTGCAATATTATCATTGACAGTGAAGATTGCATCTGGGGTTTTCTCTAGTCTTAATATTTTTTTTGCAGCCTTAACACCGTCTTCAATATTACATCCAGAAGTGTGTTCTATATACTCATTACATATTTGAATATTATTATTTTTCAATGCGTCTAAATAACCATTTAGTCTCTGTATGGAAGTGGATATGTCTTTTGGGCCTCCTATATGTCCAATGCGAGTGCATCCTGCTCTGATCAAATATTCTACTGCTTGATATGCCCCAAAATAGTCATCGACTAGCACTTTGTCGGCATCGAACCCTTTACAATCCCTGTCAAAAACGACAATTGGAACACCCGAGTTTTGAAGACTCCTAAAATGATCAAATTTCTTAGTTTTGGAAGATGGTGAAACCAACACACCATCGATTTGAATTCGACCTAGTTTATCTATAATATCTAATTCCTGTTTATATGACTCATTTGACAAAAACACAATAACATTATACTGAGTTAAATTAAAAACATCCTGTATTGCTGTGATTGCGGTTGAGAAAAAGTGACCGGTTATTTCAGGTACGACGATGGCAATTGTATTGGTTTTTTTTTGTAATAGATTTAGAGCCATCAAGTTTGGTCGATAATTGAGTTTTTCGGCCAATGCTTTTATTAATCTTACTGTTTCTTTTTTAATTGATGAATGATTATTTAAAGCACGAGAAACAGTTGATGCCGAAATTTTAAGCTCCTTTGCAATGTCTTTTATTGTATATATTTTCTTCTCCATCCTGAAAATTTAGTTGCATGTATTGCCTTGAAAACTCATCAAGCGCCATTCTGCATTTAAATTCACTTAAGTATTAAAAAGAACACATACTACTCATTCTAAAATTGCAAACTCTCCAAATACTTTATTGAATTCTTTGATTATATACAATATGATATATAACCAGAAGCTCAAATAGGCCCCTAACCTATTAATTATTAGAAAGATAGATAAACTTTTTTAAATAATTTTAAAAAAAAACTTATTAATTATTTCACCTATCGTAAACTTTTAACTTTGAGGGCAAAAATTACATCCCCCACATTTGATAATCCATTTGGGTTATACCGGCAGTATTTGAAATATGCTTTTTGAGATAACTAGGTGCAAAGGTTTGCATTACAGAACCAATATCAACCAAGTCTTGAATAGGTATTTACTATATATTTGTTTTAATGGATTTGCACTATATAGATTGGATTATAATTTTTGTATACGGATTAATAACGGTCGGAATAGGACTATGGTTTAGTAAAAAAGCAGGAGAGGGTCTTGAAGAATATTTTGTTGCAGGCAGAACTCTTCCATGGTGGGTTGCAGGAACATCTATTGCAGCTACTTATTTTGCCACCGATGCCCCACTTGCAGCGGCTTCTTTAGTAAGACAATATGGTATTTATGGCAATTGGTTGTGGTGGTACGAAGCATCAGGGGTAATGATGATTGTTTTCTTTTATGCAAAGTTATGGCGTAGGGCTAACATTATAACCGATGCCGAATTTATTGAATTACGATATTCAGGAAAAGCCGCGTCCATTTTAAGAGGCTTTACTGCTGCTTATCATGGTCTCTTGAAGAATTTAATCGTAATGGGGTTTGTTCTTTTGGCAATGATGAAGTTCTCTCAAGTAATCTTAGGTTTTGACCCGCTTTATACTCTAGGTATTTGTGTGTCTGTAGCCGTATTATATACTATGACTTCAGGTCTTTTGGGTGTTGTTTATACAGATTTAATGCAATTTATTACCGGAACCTTGGGAACAATAATTTTTGCTGGTCTAGTTCTATATGAATTAGGAGGCCCCGCTGCCATGGTAGAAAAGATAAATAACCTAGAAGTCTCTAATCCTGGTACTTTGGATATTATACCCCAATCTAATCATATGAGTTCTTTGCATTTTATTTCCTATGTTTTACTTATATTGATTTTATGGAGTAGAAGTGCACAAGGCGATGGGTACCTTGTCCAAAGACTGTTTGCAGCCAAAAACGAAAAGCATTCCGTTCTAGCAGCACTTTGGTTTAATTTTGCTACTAACGTTTTAATGACATGGCCGTGGATTATCGTTGGATTGGGTTCTTTGATCATACTTCCGCTCGCCACCGCTTCTCCGGAGTTATTGGCAGACCCTGAACTAGCCTATCCAATGATGATTACCGAAATAGTTCCCATAGGCCTTAAAGGACTCATCATTGCCTCCTTTCTTGCGGCCTTTATGAGCACCATGGACACACATCTCTGTTGGGGCGCTTCCTATATGGTCAATGACATTTACAAACGCTTCATTAAAAAAGAGGCTTCTGACAAACACTATATTAAAGCGTCTCGATGGGCGATTTTCATTCTGGCTATATTTGCTTCGATAACTGCCTGGCAGATGGAATCCATTGAAAGGGGTTGGCTCTTTATCTTACAACTAACGGCGGGAATTGCAATAGTCATGCTCTTGCGTTGGTATTGGTGGCGCGTGAATCCTTGGGCGGAAATAAGCGCGATGATTGCTTCTTTCTTATTGGCAAACGGACCCTTTTGGGTTGGAATTATGGAAGATATTGGGTTGTTCTCCCCTGATACACATGAAAAAATTAATACTGTATTTTTGAGAGAATACGACATGCTAAGGGCTACTTTTATTCTAGTTTTCACAACTGTAATATGGGTGATTGTTACTTTATTGACCCGCCCAGACGACAAAGAACATTTAAGAAATTTCTATAGAAAGGTACGGCCGGGAGGCTGGTGGGGTGAAATCGCCGAAAGCTGCCCAGAAGTGGTCATCGAAAATACGGCAAAGAGTAAATGGATCGGTTGGTTTCTCGGTCTTATATTTATTTATTCAAGTTTACTAGGTATCGGATATATAATCATAGACCAAAGCAAATTAGGCCTTGGCCTTCTACTGATTTCAGTTTTTGGGGGAATCATAACCATTTCTCTGGCCAAAAAAAGTTTTAAAGAAGTATAACACTAAAAATGATATTATATGATGTTAAAAATATCAGTGATAGGTGCAGGTAGCGAAGAGTTCGGCCCAGCATCTGTCCACGACATATTATTAAGCGATCTTCTGAACAAGAAAAATTTGGAAGTTTGCTTAATGGATATTAACGAGAAAAGTTTACCGGCTATCCATCAATATGCTATCGATGTTGCCAAAAAGCTTAATCGAAGCCCAAAAATATCGAGTACCGCAAAATTAGATGAAGCCCTAGAAGGCGCCAGTTATGTAATTACCGCAATCGAAATTAAGCGGTATCATTATTGGGCACAGGATTTTCATATTCCTAGAAAATACGGGTTCAATCAAGTATATGGTGAAAACGGTGGTGTTGGGGGATTATTTCATGCTTTGAGGAACATAAAGGCCACCATAGAAATCGCAAAAAGAATGGAAAAAATATGTCCTGATGCATGGTTTTTGAATTATACCAACCCTTTAACCAAGGTCTGTGAGGCTGTAAACCGTTTGACATCTATTAAATTTGTCGGACTATGTCATGGTATCTTAGCCGGAAAACATCAACTTTCCCAGTTTCTTGAAATGAACGAGGAAGACCTTGAGGTTAAGGCATCTGGACTCAACCATATTACGTGGTTTCAATCCATAAAAGACAAGAATACTGGTGAAGACCTTTATCCTAAGCTAAAATTGCGCGAGCGTGAGGCCCATTGGTTAGCAGAATGGGACGAAATAGCACTCAGTAGAATGTTGATGCGGACATATGGCCTATACCCCTCACCAGGAGCCAATCACATTGTAGAGTATATTAGGTGGGCTGGAGATTTTTTAGCCAGTGACAAGGTGCAGTTTTTTTATGATCCCAATGAAGGCCATCCCTGGGAAACAGGAAAAATTCCAACTTGGATTTATTCCCTACAAGGCAATCCAACGCAGATACCTCTTTATCCTGAAGAGGATATCAATCTGGTCTTTGAGCTTGGAAAAGGAGACAATCGTGAAATTAAATTTTCCCGAGAATATGCCATTCCCATCATAGAAGGGCTTTCGTGTGGCGCCTATAATTCTATCGATGCGGTAAACGTAGCCAATGATAATTTTATGCCTGGCATTAAACAAGGAGCCATAGTTGAAGTCCCTGCAATAGTAGACGAAAATGGTCTCAAACCTCAAAAGGCAGAACGCTTACCGGAAGGAATTCTTGCTATATTGCGAACACAAGTAAGCATTAATCAACTACTTATAGAGGCATTTGCAGAAAATTCAAAGAACAAACTCCTACAGGCAATTCTTTTGGAGCCAACAGTAAATTCCTACAATAATGCGGTTAGTTGTATGAACGAAATGATTAGCTTACAAAAAGAGTACTTGCCTGAATTAAAATAGGAAGAGCTATATTATACCAATAAAATGATTGCATCACATGTATAATTTTAACCGAAAATATAGTAATCATGAAAAAAATGAATATTCCAACAGTACAAAGAAAATATGATTCACGATTGACTCCGTTTCTTATTATATTTCAAATTGCCCTGCTTTTTTTACCGAATACAACAATTGCGCAAGATTCGAATAAGGGTAAAACATTATTGGCGGTGTTCGCACATCCTGATGACGAAATTACCCTTGGCACCATTCTCAATAAATATGCAGAAGAAGGCGTCAAGGTTTATTTGGTGGTTGCAACCGATGGGCGCTTTGGCACTAACGATCTCACGAAACATGTTGCAGGAGATGACCTAGCGGCATTAAGAAGGGAAGAAATGCAATGTTCGGCAGATAAATTGGGTGTTGAGCTTATTCATCTAAAATATCAAGATCAGCTCAAGTCAGCCGAAGGTTACGACGGCCATATGCCACATATACAGGCATTAATGAAAGATATTTACAATATCATAGAAAGAATTCAACCCGATGCCATCGTTACCTTTGGTCCAGATGGTTGGTCGAACCACATGGACCATCGCTTGGTAGGTGCTAGTGTAACCCAAGCATTTTTAAGCAAAAAATGGGAAAAACCGATAAACCTATTCTTTGTCGGCAGACCTTCAAATCTTATAGTAGATCCAGAACGAAAAATTCTAGCGGGACAAGACGTTGGCTATTTGACCACCAAGGTTTCGTATTCAGAGAAGAATAGAGATGCCTTTATCCATGCACTCGCTTGCCACAAGAGTCAATTTGGAGAGGATGGCTTAGAGCAAATGACGAAAAGAAGGAACAACGACGACGAAAAAGTAGTCTATTTAAGAAAATTTGTCGGGCCTACCGAAAATTCCAATTCCGTTTTTAATT
>TARA_B110000503_G_scaffold13974_2_pt1 | contig 16724 bp, 13 predicted proteins | sample TARA_B110000503 | Tara Oceans TARA_B110000503 (sample SAMEA4397472) | marine metagenome | biome: Polar Biome; feature: [SRF] surface water layer (ENVO:00010504); material: water (ENVO:00002006), including particulate matter (ENVO:01000060) such as... | depth 5 m | reverse complement strand
GCGGGACTGGTAGTCCATCGCAGCATCGTAGATAAACATGGGTTCTTCTTCGCCTGTGAGCCGCGTATAGCCACCTTCCAATCCGGGCGTCATTTCGTTGCGGATGCGAATGTTGCCGAAAGTGCCGCGCATCATCACCTGGTGGTTGCCGCGTCGCGAACCGTAGGAGTTGAAATCAGCTTTGGCAACGCCGTGTTCTCGCAAGTACTGCGCGGCCGGGCTGTCGCCGGGAATCGCACCGGCCGGGGAAATATGATCTGTGGTGACGGAATCGCCCAGCATCGCGAGCATGGGTGCGGCCATGATGTTGTGCTGGTTGCCCTGGTATTGTTCCTCGAAGAAAGGCGGAAGCTGGATGTACGTCGAGTCATCGGAGAACACGTAGGTGGCACCACCGCCGGTCTCGATGGCCTGCCAGGTGCTGTCACCGTCGAATACGGCGTCGTATTCTTTTTGAAACATTTCTTTATTGACTGTCTGCACCACTGCCGCGATTTCCGCGTTGCTGGGCCAGATATCGCGCAGGTAAACCGGTGCGCCGCTCTCGTCCTCGCCCAGTGGATCGGTGCTGAGATCGATGCGAGTGGTGCCTGCTAGCGCATAGGCGACGACCAGCGGCGGCGATGCCAGCCAGTTGGCTTTCACCAGCGGGTGGATACGGCCTTCAAAATTGCGGTTGCCCGAGAGGACGGAGCAGGCAACGATATCATTAGCGGCAATGGTTTTTTCCACGACATCCGGCAGCGGGCCGGAGTTGCCGATACAGGTGGTACAGCCGTAGCCCACCAGATTGAAACCCAGCGTATCCAGTGAGGACTGCAGCCCAGCCTTCACCAGGTAATCTGTGACCACTTTCGATCCGGGTGCCAGCGACGTTTTCACCCACGGTTTACGTTGCAGTCCGCGCGCCAGCGCTTTCTGTGCAACCAATCCGGCACCTATCATCACCGCCGGGTTAGAAGTGTTGGTACAGGACGTAATCGCGGCGATCACCACATCGCCGTGGTGTAACGATCCTGCCATTCCCTTGAGCGGAAACGCGGTGTCCTGTTGGCTGGATTTGCCATCCAGTTCGATAAACTGGTCGATGGCGCTGCGTAATTCGCGCACCACAACGCGGTCCTGCGGGCGTTTGGGCCCCGCCACATTGGGCTCAACCGTGGACATGTCCAACTGCAGTGTGGCGGAAAAGTTCGGCGTGATGTAATTCTCGTCGCGCCACATGCCCTGCGCCCGACAGTAAGCTTCCACCAGAGCGATGGTGTCATCATCCCGCCCGGTAAGTTGCAGGTAGCGAATGGTCTGTACATCCACCGGGAAGAAGCCACAGGTCGCGCCGTACTCTGGTGCCATATTGGCGATGGTGGCGCGGTCGGACAGTGGCAACTGATCGAGGCCGTTGCCGTAGAACTCGACGAATTTTCCGACAACACCCTGCTTGCGCAACATTTGCACGACCTGTAACACCAGATCGGTGGCGGTGATGCCCTCGCGCATTTTACCGGTCAGCTCGAAGCCGACGACATCGGGTATCAACATGGAGATGGGTTGCCCGAGCATGGCTGCCTCCGCTTCAATACCGCCCACTCCCCATCCGAGTACACCCAGGCCGTTGATCATGGTGGTGTGGCTGTCGGTCCCGACGAGGGTGTCAGGATAGGCCGTTGGCCCATCCTCACCCGCCTGCTGCCATACCACTTTTGCCAGGTACTCGAGGTTAACCTGATGACAAATGCCTGTGCCCGGGGGGACTACCCTGAAATCGTCAAACGCACCCTTGCCCCATTTCAGGAACTGGTAGCGCTCGTGGTTGCGCTGCATCTCCAGTGCAACATTCTGCTCAAAGGCTGTACTGCTACCGAATTTGTCGATGCTCACCGAGTGATCAATTACCAGGTCGACCGGCGACAGGGGATTAATTTTTTGCGGGTCGACACCGCGTTTAACCAGCGCGTCGCGCATGGCGGCGAGATCCACTACAGCGGGCACTCCGGTGAAATCCTGCATCAGTACTCGCGACGGATGATAGGCAATTTCCTGGTCGGAACCGCCTCCGCCACTGGCGGCAAGGCTCTCAATGTCTTCGCGCGTACAACTGATGCCGTCTTCGTGCCGCAGCAAATTTTCCAGCAATATTTTAGTACATACCGGAAGCCGATTGACGCTGCTGTGCGCGGCCAGTTCGCCGCCGTTGACTGCGTAGTAACGGTAACTCTTTCCGTTCACTTCAAGTGTGGATTGGGTGCCGAAGGAGTTGTCCGATGCATTCATGATGACTCGCCTTTTCCGGAAATGGGGTCGAAAGTATAGAGGATTATAGCGCTCCCTGCTCGTGCGCTGCGGGGGTGGGTGGCAACAGGTTTAGCTGGTATTTGCGCACTACAGTTCCAGGATATTGATGCCGTCCTCTACCCGAACATTGCCCGTGTGTCCTATGGGGTCCTGTGTCATCAGCTGTTGTAGGGTAGCTTCATCCACAGGGGTATTGGCAACGATGCGTTCACTGGCGGCATTGCGCGCGATCACGATACCGCGCTGTGGGCCTTCCCGGCCAAAGCTCACGGTGTAGGTTTCAATAGTGGCACTGCCCGATGGATCAGCGGCGATTGACAGTCGCGGCGCGGCATCGATGCGCCGCTGCAGGCTGGCGCTGTCGGCATCCCGCCAGTCCTGCACCGGAGCTTCCGTGGAGTAAATGCCGAGTGAGTGCTTGGTGAGGTACATGCCATTGGCAGTGACCAGGCCGTGCCCGCCAGCCCCATTGCGCAGGGTGTCCGCCATCTGTGCTATCGCATGCAGCGAGTAATTATTGCCGGGCCCGCCGAAGAAAGGCAGGCCGCCGGTGACAGTGACGCCACGATCATCCAGCGCATCCAAACCAATTTCATTGCAGGCAACATGCACGGCACTGGGAAAGCAGCTGTAAATGTCGAAGTGTGAAATTTCATCCAGCGCGATGCCCGCTTGCGCCGACACGGAAGACCACGCCATATTGATAGCGGGAGAGGCGTGCAGGGTAGGGCGCTCGCTGACATACCAGATATCGTTGACGTCAGCGCCACCGCGCAGGTAGATCCATTTGCTTTCGTCGATGTCGAGCTCGCGTGCTTTAGCCACGGTGGTCATAATCACCGCGGCCGCCATATCGACTTCCAGGATGGGGTTCATTGCACGGGTATAGGGGTAACCAATATAGCGGTTGCGTTTCTCGACGGTGTTAATTTGCTGCGCGGTCTGGAATTGAGGGCGCCACGCATACGGGTTATCGGCTGCGACACGGCTCATGCGGCTACAGAGTTCGGCGATGTGCGCAATGTGTTCTTCCTGGCTCACGCCGAGGTGGTGATGCAAGCTGTTCTCAAACAGCGGATACGTGTTGATAGGTTCGTACAAGCCGTGCGCCAGTTCGGCCGCAGTATGTCCCTCGCGCTCTACGCCCAAGGTGGGTGGCTTGGTGCCGACGTCAGCCCAGGCTGAGATGTCTTCCCCCGAGCGTAGCACCGAGAACAGGGTCGCCAGTAACTCAGCGCCCGCCAGTAACACGGCACCGTGTTCGCCGCGCGCCAATTTCCCAGCAAAGTGATTGACCAGGTATTGCGGGGTATTGCCGCCTATGGTGCCCTGATAGATCGCGGGATCTGTAATGCCCAGACGCTGCGCTAGTGCGCTGCCGGGATTGCGGGGGAACAGGGCGCCAACGCCGGGAGTGGTGTCGGCGATAAACCGGACCATCGCCAGCGCATCGATCGCGTCGGTCATGCGCGGGCTGCTGGCGTCCGCGATGGCTTTTGCGCCAGCTTCATACAGCGCATCCACCGGAGTCCGACTGGCATCGGCTTCGTGCCAGGTGTGTTGTCCAACGCCGACGAGAATAGGGGTGTTATCGGGTGTAGGCATAAATACTGTCTGCTCAGTCCGTTGTTTTGAAAGGCGATAACATAAACAGTCTGGCCAGTGAAATCCACCCCCGGCAGGCTATCGGCAGATTCAATCGACGCGCGAAGGTCATCGCCTGTGGAGTGCGTGGGTCGCAGTAATATGGTATACACAGCTTGCACAACTGGCTGGTAATTGCGACAGTCAGCTCGCTGCCAGAACAGGGACGCGGTCAGGCCTGACGGCGTTGCGCTATTTGCTAATCCACCATCCCGCCACAGGATGCACGTGTATGAATCCCCAGTTTGAAGGTCGCTCGCATCGCTTAGTGCTGCTTGTCTTTCTCGCTATATCACTGTTTGCCAGTTACTGGCTGATAGCGCCTTTTCTCGAGCCGATTGTGCTGGCGATCCTGATCGGCCTGCTGGCTTACCCCGCGCATGAGCGACTCGTAGCGGCACTGCGCGGCCACAAAACGACAGCCTCCTTGCTCAGTTGCCTGATATTGTCGCTGATCTTTCTGATACCAACGATGGTGTTGTTGGTGGCGGTACTCAAACAGGGCATCAGTTATTCGGTAGTCGTAAAAGAATGGGCTACGCAAGACAATATCCACCAGGTGATGTCTCAGCCGTGGGTGGTGGAAATTCATTCACGGCTCATCCGTATTCTCCCGGAAGGTGCGCTGCACGCCGATAATATTCGGGAGAAAGCCTTGGCAGCAGCCGGCATGATGGGAAAGCAATTCGCTGGCATATCGACAACTGTGCTGGGAAGCCTGACACGCTCTATGGTGAACGGTGTGCTGCTGCTCTTTGTTCTGTTCTTCGTGTTGCGCGACCATGAAAAATTGATTGCTTTTATCCACCGCGCGCTGCCGCTATCTCGCAGCGAGGAAGAGACCTTGTTTGAGGAGGTGAAGACGGTCAGTAAGTCGGCTTTGTTAGGGACTCTGGCTACGGCCGTCACGCAGGGTGTAGTGGGCGGCTTCGGGCTTTGGCTCGCGGGCTTCCCCGGTGTTTTCTGGGGTGCGGTAATGGCGTTTGCTTCACTCATTCCCCTGGTTGGCACAGCGCTGATTTGGGTCCCCGCGGCACTGTACCTGCTGGTTACAGGCGAGTGGGGCTGGGCTATATTTCTGGCGGTGTGGGGCGTCGTAGTGGTGGGCTCCGTCGACAACTTTTTACGTCCATTGCTGATGCAGGGCGCCAGTATGAATACGGTGGTGGTATTTTTCTCGCTGATTGGCGGATTGCAGGTGTTTGGTCTGATAGGGCTAATCTATGGCCCACTGATTTTCGCCGTTACGCTGGTGATGTTCAGGTTGTATGAGAGCGCGTTTTCCGATTTTCTGGATTCACAAAATAGTCGCTAGCCATACATTCGCCGCAGCAGGGGTTTGTCGATTTTACCCGCTGCGTTCACTGGCAGTGCGTCGGCGTAAATCCAGCGCTTTGGCGTTTTGTACGCGGCCAGAAGGCTGCGGCAGTGTTGGGTGAGAGTCGCATCGCTGACGTCGCTTTTGAGGCGTAGCACTGCACAGGCGCTCTCGCCCCATTTTGGGTGTGGCAGCCCGATGACGGCGCAATCCGCAACGGCCGGGTGACGGCGTAATACTTCCTCGACTTCCCTGGAGGCAATGTTCTCCCCGCCGCTGATGATCATGTCTTTTTTGCGGTCGACAATGAACAGGTAGCCCTCGCTGTCAAAGCGACCAATATCGCCAGTGTGCAACCAGCCGTCAGCCAGTGCCTGTGCGGTTGCAGTGTCATCCTGCCAGTAACCGTCCATACACTGATCCGCTTGCACCAGTATCTCTCCGGGCTCACCGATGGCGCAGGTATTGCCCTTGTCATTAACCAGCTTGAGCTGGGCCGTGGGCAGCGGGCGACCCACGCTGTGAAGTAAATCGGGGTTGTGGTAAGCGGCCTGCTGATGGTCTTGTACGGTCAGGAAGGCGACACTGCCGGACAGCTCGGTCATGCCGTAACTCTGACACAGGCCGACGCGGGTTTCTGATAATAATCGCTGCAGCAGGGTCTGCGGCATCGCCGAGGCGCCGTAGCCAATGGTGCGCACTGAGGACAGATCGTCTGTCTGAAAGTCCGGGTGGTCAAACAGTAAACCGATCATGGTGGGTGCCAGCGACATGGTGGTGATCTGTAACTCGCGGCAGGCCTTGAGCGTAGCGGCGGCATCAAAAGAGCGTGCTAACACCACGGCAGCGCCATACAGATGTTGCAACAGGACATTGTGCGCAGCGACGTGGAATAGCGGAAACGGGTAGTAGTATTTGTCTGTAGGTTCGACGGGTCGCGCCAGTGCAGCGGAGCGCAGGCCGGCCATAAAAGAACGATGAGTTAGCACTGCGCCTTTGGGACGCCCGGTCGAGCCCGACGTAAACAGTATCCACGCAGCGTCATCTGCCTGTGTCTGTGGTAGTTGTGCGGTGCTACCCGTCGAGCGCCACTGTAAATATTCGTCATCGAGTGCGATACGTTCAATTCCCGCGGGAAAATCGGCCAGCCCCAGCACCGGTGCAAGCAGTGCAGAATCACCGAATAGTAGCGCGGCACCTGAGGTATTCAGCTGGTAGATCAATTCGGCGGGTGCCAGGCGGGCGTTGAGTGGAACCAGTATTTTTCCCACGGCGGACACGGCGTAAATCAGTTCGACAAATTGGAGGCAATTCCACGACAGCACCGCGACGCGATCGCCGGCGCTGCCGCCTGCGGCCAATCGTGCAGCCACTGCCATACTGTTGCGCTGTAAGGTGGCGTAATTGGTGGCAGCCCCCTGCCACCAAAGCGCGATACCCTCTGGCTGCGCGGCCGCCTGGCGCTCGAGGATGTGGTGCAGCTGCGTGCAGGGTGGCTTATTCATAAATGACGATCCTGGGTGTGCGCGCGGGCATACGCGTGGAGAGTTCGTAGCCAATAGTGTCGGCGCACAGTGCGACTTCTGCCAGCGGCAGTCCCGCACCCCAAAGCTCTACCTCGCAGCCGAGTTCAACCTCCGTGATGTCTGTGACATCGACGGTAATCATGTCCATGGAGACCCGGCCCGCCAGTGCCGCGCGCTGGCCATTGACCAGTACCGGCGTGCCGTTGGGCGCATGGCGCGGGTAGCCGTCACCGAAGCCGATTGTCACTGTAGCGATACGCGACGCGCGTTGCGCGACCCAGGTGCCTCCGTAACCGACAGCTTCGCCCATCGCCACATCGCGTAGCGAAATCACGGCGGAGGTAAGTGTCATAACCGGTTGCAGGGATTGCACATTGACGTGATCCTGCAGCATCGGCGAGTTGCCGTACAGCATGTAGCCGGGCCTTACCCAATCGTAATGTGCGCTGGGCCAGGCCAGCAGTCCTGCAGAGTTGGCTGCGCTGCGCAGCGTGGCAAAGGGCAGGGCGTCGAAGACTGCCAGCTGCTGTGTTGTTTGCTGACTCAGTAGGTCGTCAGCTGATGCAAAGTGGGTGTAGGTGACGATCGCGTTGTCGGCATTTTTGGTGGCGAGCAGGCGCTGGTAAAACGTTGGCGCCAGGTGCGGCGTTACACCCAGGCGATTCATGCCGGTATTGACCTTCATCCAGCAGGTGACAGGGGCGGGCAGTGTCGCTTCTTCCAGCCAGCGCAAGTGTCGCTCATTGTCGATGGTGATCCACAGGTCCAGTTGCGCCGCCTGCTGCAATTCCTGCGCTTCGAAGATACCTTCCAATAACAGAATCGGCGCGCTGATGCCGGCGTAGCGCAGTTCCAACGCCTCTTCGATACAGGCTACCGCCAGCGCGTCTACTACTGGCTGCAGCGCGCCTGCAATGGTGACGGCACCGTGGCCATAGGCGTTTGCCTTAACCACGGCCATGAGCCTGGAGTTGGGCGCCAGTTGACGTGCAACACTGACATTGTGTCGCAGCGCGCAAAGATCCAGTCTTGCCTGGTTGGGTCTGGCCATCAGAAGTCGAACTTGTGCGCACTGTAAAGTGTTTGTGCTGCCAGCCAAACATCGCCGATGTTACCATCCCCCACAGGGCGTCCATCGACCGTCACGACCGGGGCAATATCCCTGCTGGAACTGGACAGCCACACCTCGTCTGCTGCACGCAGCTCGTCAAGGGTTACCACCCGCTCTTCGACCGGGATACTGCCGTCATCGCGCAGTATCGCCAGCAGCATGGAGCGGGTGATGCCGGGAAGTTTATGGTTATCCAACAGGGGAGTTGCCACTACGCCATTTTTGACGATAAAAACGTTGCAAGAGGCGGCCTCGGTAATTTCACCGAGGCTGTTGTATAAGATGGTCTCATCCTGACCGTCGACGTGCCCCTGCTGGTAGTGCATGACATTGCCCAACAAAGAGGTTGATTTAATATTGCAGCGCTGCCAGCGCAGATCCTCGGCAGTGCCCACAGTAAAGGGCGTGACCGCACGTTTGTCGGGAACGGGGGCCGCTGAAATTTCGTAGGCAAAGGCGAAAACTGTGGGTGTGATGCCATCGGGGTAGGCGTGGCTTCGCTTGGTGTCTGCGCCGCGGCTGACGTGGAAATACAGGCCCAGATTGCCACCACCATTGCGTGCGATCAGTTGCGCGGCGATCTCGCGCCATTGCTCGGTGTCAAGATGCAGGGGTATTTCAAGGGCGTCGAGTCCGTTTTGCATGCGCGCCAGGTGTGGTGCAAAACCCACCAGTACGCCGTCGTAGGAGGGTACCACTTCATAGATCCCGTCACCGAACAGAAAGCCGCGGTCCATCGGGGAGATGTGCGCCTCAGTCATCGGTAGGTAGTTGCCGTTCAGATAAACCGTACTCATAGTGGATGTCCGTTGTGCGAAAAATGTGTCAGTTGGCGCAGCTGTTCAATCACGTGCTGTCCTTCCTGGGCAGGCAGGCCGTCTTCTGTCAGTGTGTTCTCCCCAGTGACGCCATCAACGCTGCCGCGTGTGGAGAGATATTCCAGCAGCTCTACCGGAAAAATACTTGCCAGCAGATCTTGTTGCGCCCACAGCCCCAACAGGGCAATCAGACCATACGCGCCCCAGTTGGACACATCTGCCACCAGTAGTTCATCGCAGCCGGTGACCGATGCGCGGATGTCCAGGCTGGCGAGCGCGCTGCTGATATTACCCATACCAATTTCGTTGCCGCCGTCCCCGATAGCAATGGTAGGGCACAAGGCCAGGTTGATGAAAGGGTCGAACAGTGTGCATCGAGCAGAGATATCTTCACCGCGCATATTATAGTAGCGACCGTCAGCTGCAAGCCCCGGGCTCTCGATTGTGACGATAGCCTGAGGCTGTTGCGCCCGCAGCAGTGTCTGTGCTTCTGCGCGTGCGGTGGAAAGGTCCACAGCCGCTAACTCGAGTACGGCGTATTTGCCCTGCAGTGCCTTTGACAGCTCCGCGCCACAGGCGATGAGCGGTCGCGCGCCCAGTTTTTCCAGGGCCAGGTACAGTGCCATTGCGCCCACCGGGCCGTCTGTCTCAAACGTGTTGGCAACGGGGAAGCCAGTGGCGATGATGACCGTGCCCTGAAGATTGCGCAAATGACCGGCGGCGCGCAGGAAGTAACCGGGTTGCAGTGCGGCCCGGGCACGCTCCATATGGCGCAGATTGCGCTTCACCAGCAACTGTTCGATGGCCTGGCTCAGCTGCAATTCATTCACGCCTGGCGCGCCCGTAACGGTCGCTGTAACGTGAATCGCTGTGCCAGATCCAGTGCGCGGTGAGCGGTGTCTACAGTAATGGGCGCAAAATGTACGCTGCACCCCGCTGTCAGCTGGCTGAGGCGCGCGGCATCCAGCGACAGCGCCGTACCAATTTTCGGGTAGCCACCGATGGTCTGACGATCATTGAGCAGTACGATGGGCTGGCCGTCCGGCGGAATCTGGATGGCACCGTGGCAGATACCTTCAGACAAAATGCCGTCGATATCGCAATCTATGGTTGGACCTTCCAGCCGATACCCCATGCGGTCACAGCGCTCTGAAACCTGGAAGCGACTGCTAAAAAAGCGGCGCTGCTCCGTGCGCGTGAAATGACGTTGCTGGTAGCCCGGTATAACACGCACGGTGAGTGTGTTCTGATAGCGGGGTTGGTCTGGTACTGGCAGGAAAAGATATTTGCGCCCGATGACTGCACTGCACGGTAGTTCGTCGCCGGCGTGCAGGCGGTCGCCGTGCAGGCCGCCGATTTTCTCCCGCATCACGGTGGCGCTACTGCCGAAGCTGGGTGCTATGTTAAAGCCCTGCGCTACCCCAAGGTAGGCGCGGCAGCCGGACCGGGCAAAGCCGAGGTGAAGGATGTCGCCGGCGGCAACGGGATGGACCGACCACAGCGTTTTTTCTTCACCGTTGATACTCAGCGGCATGTCTGCGCCGGTAACACATACGAAGGTGTCGACTTGTATCGACAGCTGCAAACCGCCGACACTGACCTCAATGACGGTACTGCCGAGGGGATTCTGCAGTAGGCGATTGCAGTAGTGAAAGGCTTCACTGTCCAGCGGCCCCCCCGTGGTGAGACCGAGACGATGCTGGCCGCGTCGCCCGCTGTCCTGCAACAAGCTCAGTACCCCTGATTGCAACACGGTCATGCTCACGACAGTTCACCGCCCAAAGCCAGATAGCGTGCACGGTTGATCGGCTCGAAGCGCACACTGTCACCGACTGCGACCGGCATTATGGGGCACGCCGCCGGTGCAAACATGGGCACCGGACAGCGTCCGATCAGGTTCCAGCCACCCGGTGATTCCGAGGGATACACCGCCGTTTGGCGGTCCGCGATGGCCACGGAACCGCGCGGAACCCTGGCGCGGTGAGTCGCCAGACGCGGCGCGGCGATGCGTTCGTGCACCTCGCCAAGGTAGGCAAACCCCGGCGCAAAACCAATGGCGTATACACGGTACTCTGTGGCGCTGTGCAGCGCGATGACCTCATCAATGGAGAGCTCGGCACGCGCCGCCAATGACTCGAGGTCCGCGCCCGCTTCGGCGGCGTAATACACGGGCAGGACCACGGGTCGAGCGGCTACCGCCGGTTTTGTCTGCAGGCTGCCAAGGGCGCGGCGCACACGGTTCGTAATATCTTGCCGATCACTGTGCAGGGGGTTATACAGAATCAGCACCGATGCGTAGGAGGGCACCAGGTCCACCAGTTCGCTCCCCAGCGCCTGTTCGATAGCAGCGACTGCCGCCTGTACTTGCGCGAGCGTCTGCGCATCGGCGCGCTCGCCGAGATAGAGCATCAGGGCGTCCTCGCCCACTGCGGTTAACGTCACTGTCCGCTAGCCGACATTCGACAGTGCGCGAATAGCGTTGATCGCCGCCACACCCTCGGGGTTGTCACCGTGCACACACAGCGTGTCGAATTGAAGTTCAAGTGTATTGCCACCGTGCGTGGTGACTGTGCTGTCCCGTTGCAATTGCGCTACCTGTGCCAGCATGCGCTCCCGGTCGTGTACGGCGCCGGGTTGACTGCGCGGCAGTAGGCTGCCGTCGTCGGCATAGCAGCGATCTGCAAACACTTCAAACAGCAGCGGCACACCGGCGGCATGTGCTTCTGCCCGGTGTTCTGCAGCGTGTGTAGTGGCTTGTATCATAAATGCCAGCGGTTGGTCCTGACTGGCGTAGCTCGCTGCGGCCTGCAGCAGCGCGGAGCGTACCGCCTGATCGTTCATCATGTCGTGATACAGGGCGCCGTGGGGCTTGACGTAGGCGAGTGTCATCCCAAGGCTGCGTGCCATACCGTCCAGCGCGGCCACCTGGTAGTGCAGGTTGGCGATGAGCTCCTCGCGGCTGAGCACCATACTGCGCCGGCCGAAACCGACCAGGTCCGGATAGGCGGGGTGAGCGCCGACAGCGACCCCGTGCTCGGCTGCGAGCGCCAGGGTGCGGCGCATGGTCAACGGGTCTCCGGCGTGGAAGCCGCAGGCGATACTCGCCTGATCGATATGTGGCATAACACTGGCATCGTCCCCCATGGCCCAGCAGCCATAGCCTTCACCCAGATCGCAATTGAGTAACATCGTTATTTCCTTTAATTACTGCACCGCCAGTTGACTGTTGCGCATGTCAGTGACCAACATACATCCCGGACTGTGAGTGATGGCCAGCGGCAGTTTCGCCGCTTGCAGGGCAATTTGCGGGGTAACACCGCAGGCCCAGAATACCGGCAGCTCGCCTTCCTCCAGACGCACCGCGTCGCCGTAGTCTGGCTGCGACAGCTCAGCAATGCCAATCAGCTGTGGATCGCCCAAGTGTATGGGGGCTCCGTGCACGGCCGGAAAGCGCGAACATATCTGTATAGCGCGTATGGCCTCGGCGGCGCGATAAGGGCGCATACTGACCACCATCTTACCGGAGAACACACCGCTGGCGGTACAGTCGATATTGGTTCGGTACATCGGGACATTCACGCCCTGGGAGATATTGCGCACTTCCAGGCCATCGGCCAGCAGCGCTTCCTCGAAGGAAAATGAGCAACCCAGGGCGAAAGTCACGAGGTCATCACGCCACAAAGCGCTGATATTAGCGACCTCTTCGCTCAATTCGCCCTCGCGAAACACGCGATAGCGGGGTATATCGGAGCGTATGTCGATGTCGCCCAGCGTAGGAAGTGCCACACTGCCCGGTTCGGTCTTGGCAATAAGCGGGCAGGGCTTGGGGTTGAGTTGGCAAAATCGTAGGAAATCATCGGCATGGCTGGCCGGGAGTATAACGATGTTGCACTGTACAAAACCCGGTGCAGAGCCGGAGGTATTGCCGATATGCTCGCCGGATCGTATCTTGTGACGCAATTCACTGGGGGATACTGCACTTTTCATAGCTTTTCCTCCTCGATTGGCGGGTTTGTCCGTCCCGAGAGTAACAAATATCGCACTGGCCATGCACAGCGTTTGGCAAGGCTTCGCAAATCTGGATAATAGCGGCTCCACGGAATATGAAATGAAATCTATGCTAGACCAACTGCTTGACGTAATAAATCCCAGCCCGGCGGGTAAGGACCGGTTTACCGCCGGTAATATGCACCCATCAGCTTTCAGGGTCTACGGCGGGCAGGTGTTGGCGCAGTGCGTGAGCGCGGCGGTTGCCACCGTCGATGAACAGCGGGTGCTGCACTCGCAGCACGCTTACTTCTTGCGCCCGGGGGATCCCGCCAAGGAGATTGTGCTGGAAGTCGAGCGCGCCCGGGATGGCCTGAGTTTCAGTTCCCGCAGGGTGACCGCGCTGCAAGGCGGTAAGCCTATCCTGGTTAGCTCTCTGTCGTTCCAGACGGCCTCCACGGGCGACGATTACCAGCCTGCGATGCCACAGGTACCACCGCCGGACTCGCTTCCCAATGAGCGCCAGCTGAGCCTGGACGCGGGAAATCTGGATGAAAGCTTTATGATCACTACCGGTGAGGATCTGGATATCCGTGTGGTCGAGCCTGTCGATTGGGATAACCCGATAGCACGGGAGCCCGTATTGCAAGCCTGGATGAAGACCACCGGGCCAGTGCCCGACGGCATAGGCTTACACCAGGCCCTGTTGGCCTATTTATCGGATGCCTTTCTGATTGATGTCTGCCTGATCGCCCACGGTCGTCATTTCGCCAGCGGTAATTTCCAGGTGGCCAGCCTCGATCACGCACTGTGGTTTCACGAGGATTTTCGCGCCGATGACTGGTTGTTACATACCGTCGAAGCGGAGCGTATCGGTGGTGGTCGTGGTCTGGCGCGGGGAAACTTTTACAATCGGCAGGGACGGCTGGTGGCCACCACCATGCAGCAGGGTGTGATGCGGTTTCGTTAACGCGCTGTCACTTTGCGTTTGAAAATTCTATAGTATTGATTGAGTCAACACAGTAGAGAAGCGAAGCCTATGCCACATCCCAGCATCACCGCACAAACCTATCCCCACAAGCCCGCAATTATTATGGGTGACTCCGGCGAGATGGTGACGTACAGACAACTGGATGAACGCTCCAATCAGGGCGCGCAGCTGTTTCGATCTCTGGGCCTGAAAACAGGGGACCACATCGGGATGATGCTGGAGAATAATCGCCAGTTCCTGGAAATCCTCTGGGCAGCGCAGCGCAGCGGTTTGATTTTTACGCCTATCAGTACGCATCTGAAGAAGAGCGAGACGGCTTACATACTGCAAAATTGTGGCGCCAAATTGTTCATCGGCTCGCTGGCGCTTGCGGATGTTGCAGAGCAACTGCTAACCGAATCCACGGGTGTAGAGAACTATTTCATGGTGGGTGGCATCAAGCCGGGCTTTGAGTCCTGGGAAGAGGCCGTTGATGCGCAGCCGGATACGCCCATAGTGGATCAAAGCAATGGTGTACCCATGCTGTACTCATCTGGTACCACGGGGCAGCCCAAGGGTATCTTCGTCAGTGGCTATGACACCGATGTTAATGCGCCGACTGCTCTGGTATCAACGATTGGCGCGGTGTTTGGGTTCAGCGACGAATCTGTTTATCTCTCGCCTGCGCCGCTGTATCACGCAGCGCCCTTGCATTACAACATGATGGTTTTGTACAACGGTGGCACCACGGTGGTGATGGAAAAGTTTGAGCCCGAACTGGCGCTCAAGTTGATCGAGGAGCACCACGTTACCCACAGCCAGTGGGTGCCCATCATGTTCAACCGCATGCTCAAATTGCCGGAAGAAATACGAGCCGCTTACGATATCAATTCGATGCAGGTTGCCATTCACGCGGCCGCGCCATGCCCGGTTGAGATCAAGGAGAAGATGATCGCGTGGTGGGGTGAAATCCTGATGGAATACTATGCCGCCAGTGAGGGGGTCGGGTTTACCCTGATAGACTCTGCGAACTGGCTGACGCATAAGGGCTCCGTGGGTACGGCGCTATTGGGCGAACTGCATATCGTGGATGACGATGGCAATGAGCTGCCCATTGGCGAGACCGGAACGGTTTACTTCGGCGGAGAACAATCACACTTTCACTATCACGGTGAGCCGGAAAAAACCGCCGAGGCCTATAATGATAAAGGGTGGGCGACCACTGGCGATGTCGGCTATGTGGATGCCGACGGTTACCTCTATCTGACTGACCGTAAAAACTTCACCATCATCAGCGGCGGCGTGAATATCTACCCGCAGGAAGTGGAGAACATTCTTGCCAGTCACGACAAAGTGGCAGATGTGGCCGTGTTTGGTGTTCCGAATGAGGAGTTTGGTGAAGAGGTTAAAGCCGTGATAGAGCCGATGAACTGGGCGGACGCGACGGACGAGACCGCCATTGAAATCATGGAATGGCTGCGCGAGCGCATCTCCAGTTTAAAAATGCCCCGGTCTCTGGATTTTCATCCCAAGCTGCCGCGCATGGACAACGGCAAGCTGTACAAACGTCACCTGGTAGAGGAATACCGAAACCGGGCCGACGCGGAAAAAGTAGCCAACAGCGCGAACAAGGACTAGCGCGCCATCAGGCGCGGATAGTCCGCAAGACAACCCGGCATTCCTCTTCGGTGATGAAGCGCGGCGAGGGGTAGTTTCCGCCTTCAGCTATCGCTGCTGTCACCAGCGCTTCGATATCCTCTTCGCGAACCGCCTCGTTGGTTGCCGGGATGCCAATTTCCTTATTGAGTTCCCAAACCCTGTCGATCAACTTACGCGCCAGTGCCGCGTTGGATTCAGAGCGCTTGCCCATGCCGCAGTGGACGGCGATATCGGCGAGTTTTTCGGCCGCGTCGTCCTTCAGCAGTTCCAGCACATGCGGCAGTACCATCGCGTTGCCCAGACCGTGGGGAATACCGTACTTCGCACCCAGATTGTGGGAAATCGCGTGCACATAGCCGACCAGGGCATTGGTGATAGCCAGTCCGCCGTAATGCGATGCCAGCGCCATGGCTTCGCGCGCTTGCAGGTTTTTGCCGTTGCGGCAGGCCTCGGCCAGGTTGTCGAACACCAGGCGGGCGGCGGCCAATCCATAGTAGTTGGTATCGTCTGTCTCCCAGCGGCCGATGTACGATTCAATCGCGTGGGTGAGTGCATCCATGCCGGTGGCGGCCGTGATATGTGCCGGTAGCCCGAGCATTACCTCGGGATCCAGTGCGGCGGCTTTCGGTATCAGGCTGGGGTCTATCACGGCGCTTTTTTCGTGCGTTTCATTGTTGGAAATGACAGCAATAAAGGTGGCTTCCGAGCCGGTGCCAGCAGTCGTCGGCACGGCGAAAAAAGGCACAGCGGGCAGCTTGCATTTTTTTGCGCCAATGCAGGCCGCGGTCTTGCAGTTGTTGGCTGCGCCCAGCGCAATCACTTTGGCTGCATCAATGGACGAGCCGCCGCCAAACGCCAGTACTGAGTCACAGCGCTCCCGGTGATAACAGTCGATGCCATTGTCTACCACCTGTTCTGTGGGGTCAGGCAAGACACCATCAAAAATCGCGGTCTCCACGCCGGCGTTTTGTAGCGCCGCAAGCGTGTTGTCCAGCACGCCGAGCTCGCGCAGAGGTTTATCTGTTACCACCAGTATCCTGCGCAAGCCGAATTGGCCGATGGCCTTGCTCAGTTGTACTGCCGAACCCGGGCCAACAAACATTAGCGGCTTGGGCTGGGGTTTGATCATGAAACTTCCCATAAGGCGCTGGCGTAGTCGAAATATTGCTTTCTTGTGTATAGCGGTCATGGCGAATCCTTGGTGTTTTATGCATTGTCTGATTTTAGAGTGGCACGATAGCGCATATTGGGGTCGATTCCCAAGCGCGTTTGTTGCTTCAGTGGTGTGATTGGACTAGTATCTTTGGGCATAAAAACAATGTTGCCTCTTCTGGTAAAAGCAGCGTTGATGCCTAGATGTAGTGCAGACACGGACGCTGATCAATTGCTATATCCCCCT
>TARA_B110000503_G_scaffold26946_1_pt1 | contig 16747 bp, 15 predicted proteins | sample TARA_B110000503 | Tara Oceans TARA_B110000503 (sample SAMEA4397472) | marine metagenome | biome: Polar Biome; feature: [SRF] surface water layer (ENVO:00010504); material: water (ENVO:00002006), including particulate matter (ENVO:01000060) such as... | depth 5 m | reverse complement strand
ACAGCTAACTTTAGTTAAATAATATATATAACTACTTTTTAAAAATTTGATTAAAATCCTTAAAGGATTTGAATTCTAACGCATTTCCAGACGGGTCTTTAAAAAACATTGTAGCTTGTTCTCCTGCAAGGCCTTCAAATCGGATGTAAGGTTCTATAATAAATTTTATTTTTTTAGAGATCAACATTTTTGATAATTCTTGAAATTTTCCCCATTCTAAGACGACTCCAAAATGAGGAATTGGCACGTCTTTTCCGTCCACTAGGTTTGCGTGTGATTTCTCTTCTAATTTTTCTTTGAAATGAATAACTAGTTGGTGTCCAAAAAAATCAAAGTCAACCCAATGATCACTGCTTCTACCTTCTTTGCAGCCTAGGATTTGTTTGTAAAAATCTCTACACTTTGATAGGTTGTCTACAGGAATTGCTAAATGAAAAGGGGTTAGGTTATTCATTGTCTATTATTGTATTTAAAGAGATTATTTCCTCGTTTGTAAGCTCTCTGTATTCTCCTAAAGGCAAGTCTAATTTGATATTCATTATTCTGGTTCTGTCAAGAGAAACAACTTTATAATTAAAATACTCACACATTCTTCTAATTTGTCTATTTAAACCTTGGGTTAGGATAATCTTAAATTCATTACTGCTTAATTTTTTGATTACACATTCCTTTGTAATTGTATCTAAAATCGGCACCCCTTTTGACATTCGGTCAATAATAGTTTGAGAGAGAGGTTTATCTACTTTTACAATGTATTCTTTTTCGTGATTATGTTCTGTTCGTAAAATTTTATTTACAATATCTCCATCGTTTGTTAGAAGAATAAGCCCTGAGCTAGGTTTGTCTAACCTTCCTATTGGGAATATTCTCTCTGGGTAATTTATAAAATCTATTATGTTGTCTTTTTCAACTCTTGTATCCGTAGTACATACTATGCCGATTGGTTTGTTTAACGCTAAATAGATTTTCCTCTTTGTTTTTACTTCAACTAGTTTATCGTCTATTTTTATTTCATCGGTAATATTTATTTTCTGACCTAGGGATGCAGCTTCATTGTTTATAAAAACTCGACCGGCTTCAATAAGTTTGTCTCCAGCTCTTCTTGAGCAATACCCAATTTCACTTAAATATTTATTTAATCTAATTTTTTGTTCTTCCATCTAATTTATCCATTGTAAGTATAGGTCATTGATCTTAGCGTTATCTGGAATCTGTGCTTTATCAATCTCGATATTTGAATTATACCTTAGGTTGGAGGGTAGTTGGTTTTTGTCTATTGTAAAATATAAATTAGCTGAATTAATTGAGATGATTATGTTTCTCAAGCTATTCTGAATGCTACTTATGTTGTAATTATCTCTTATTTCTTTAAAAGTGCTACTTGAACCGATTCCTTTTTTTGTTTTATATTTTGGATCAATGATTCTGATAAGTTTAGCAGTGGAGGTGTAGTCTAAGTCCTCTTTAGGAGTGATTTCTAGCAGTTCATTTCCTTTTTTATCAAGTATAGTGATGTCATTAAACTTACCACTAAAACTATCTCCTGAAATGTCATTCCTTATTGAATCATTTTTAAAAATTTGAATCAAATCTTTAATCATTGTAGTGTCAGTTAAATGTCCAATGCTATTTTTAGAAATTAAATAGGGGTCTTTTTCTGTAGAACATGAAGTAATGATTGCTGTTACAAGTAATATTAATATAAATCTATTCATTATAATTTTTTAGTATTTAACGTTCAGTAAATATAATTATTTAAGACCTCTAAGTTTAATTATTTATTAAAAAAAAGGTTTCTTATTATTTTAGTAGTAAATAGAAATTTATATTTGCATCCGATGGATGATAATATTAAAAAATTAGTTGATAAAGGCGATATGCTTCCATTAATGGAGGCGTTTTATACGATACAAGGAGAGGGCTTTCATAAAGGTACTGCCGCTTACTTTATTAGGGTTGGTGGTTGTGATGTTGGATGTCATTGGTGTGATGTTAAGGAAAGTTGGAATGCACTAACACATCCTCCTACTCTTACTACAGAGATTGTTAAAAATGCCGAGCCATTTAGTGATACTGTAGTTATTACTGGTGGTGAGCCTTTGATGTGGGACATGACTTCGGTAACTAAGCTTTTAAAAGACAACAACAAATTAGTTCATATAGAAACTTCTGGGGCTTATGATTTGTCTGGTACTTGGGACTGGATATGTTTATCTCCAAAAAAAAATAAATTGCCTAAGCAAAAAATATATGAGGTTGCAAATGAGCTTAAGATGATTATTTATAATAAAGATGATTTTAAGTTTGCAGAGAAAGAAGCTTCTAAGGTTGATTCAGAGTGCATTTTATTTTTACAGCCAGAATGGAGTAAAAGAGAAGTGGTTATGCCGCTAATTGTTGACTACGTAATGCAAAACCCTAAATGGAAAATTTCTCTTCAGACACATAAATACTTAAATATCCCTTAATTACTTATTTAAAGAACAGGCCTATTCTTTCAAACTTATTATTATGTATTATTATTAAATTCCATACATATGTTTATATATGTAACTAATAATCTAATATATCTTTATATTAATAATATTATATAGATATTTGATTAAAATATATAATATGTGTGGAATAGTTTGTGCTTTCGATATTAAACAAAACTCAGAGTCATTAAGGCCAAAGATATTAGAAATGTCTAAAAAAATTAGACACAGAGGGCCGGATTGGAGTGGTGTTTATAGTTCTGGTAATGCAATAATGGCTCACGAGAGACTCGCGATTGTCGATCCTAAATCTGGTAGACAGCCTCTTTTTAGTGCTGATAAAAAATTAATATTAGCAGCTAACGGTGAGATTTATAATCACTCAGAATTAAGAGAGGAGTTTGCAGACTCATATGATTTTTCTACTAATAGTGATTGTGAAGTTATTATTGCTCTGTATCAGAAATACGGTTGTGATTTTTTGGATAAAATGAATGGTATTTTTGGTTTTGCAATTTTTGATGAGTTAAAAGATGAGTATTTTGTAGCTAGAGATCATGTTGGAATTATCCCTCTTTACATTGGTTGGGATGATGAGGGTACTTTTTACGTTGCTTCAGAATTAAAAGCATTAGAGGGTACTTGTAGCAAAATAGAATTATTCCCTCCCGGGCATTATTACCACAGTAAGCAAAAGGAGTTTATTAAATGGTATCAAAGAGATTGGAGTGATTACAATGCTGTAAAAAACAATATAACAAGTATAACGAAAGTTAAAGATGCGTTAGAGTCAGCTGTACATAGACAGCTGATGAGTGACGTTCCTTACGGCGTTTTATTATCAGGAGGTTTAGATTCGTCTATTACATCTGCAATTGCTAAAAAATATTCTCAAAAAAGAATTGAAAGCGGTGATAAGTCAGATGCTTGGTGGCCTCAGTTGCATTCATTTTCGGTAGGTCTTGAAGGTTCTCCAGATTTATCTGCGGCTAGAAAAGTTGCAAAGCACATTGACACTATTCATCATGAAATTGTTTTTACAATTCAAGAAGGCTTAGATGCTATTAAAGATGTTATTTATAACTTAGAAACATACGATATTACTACTATAAGAGCTTCAACTCCAATGTATTTAATGGCTAGGGTTATTAAGTCAATGGGAATTAAAATGGTCTTGTCAGGCGAGGGAGCAGATGAATTATTTGGCGGATACTTGTACTTCCATAAAGCCCCCAACTCTAAAGAATTTCATGAGGAAACAGTGAGGAAAATGAACAAACTACATATGTATGACTGTCTAAGGGCTAATAAAAGTTTAGCAGCATGGGGAATAGAAGGTAGGGTCCCTTTTTTAGATAAAGAGTTTATTGATGTAGCGATGAGTATAAATCCAGATGATAAAATGATTAACTCAGAAAAAATGGAGAAATGGGTTTTAAGAAAAGCTTTTGAAGATTATTTGCCAGAGAGTATAGTTTGGAGGCAAAAAGAGCAGTTTAGCGACGGCGTTGGTTACAGTTGGATTGACAGCTTAAAAGAGTTAGTTGATAGCGCTGTTTCAGACGATCAAATGAAATCCGTAAAACACGATTTTCCTAGTCAGCCACCAACTTCAAAGGAAGAGTATTACTACCGTTCAATATTTCAGTCTCATTTCTCTAGTAAAGCTGCAGCATTAAGTGTTCCTCAAGAGCCGTCAATTGCTTGTAGTACTAAAATCGCACTTGATTGGGACGAGGCTTTTAAAAACATGAACGAACCGTCTGGTAGAGCAATTCTTCAAGTTCATGAGGATGCTTATAAATCGTAAATTTAACTTAATTTTCAACGCTAAAATTGTTAATAACTTATAGGCTTATTTAAGAATATGATAGCTTAAAAATTTTCACTTTTTTTTATATTTGTTAGAATAAATGAACTGTAAGTATTCTTCGGTTTTTTTATTAAAAAAGAATTAAAATAAAAATATAATTTATGAGTGAAAATAAGCAAAGTTATTCAGCTGATAGTATACAAGCTCTTGAGGGAATGGAGCATGTTAGAATGCGTCCTTCTATGTATATTGGGGATGTTGGGTCAAGAGGTCTTCATCATTTGGTGTATGAAGTTGTAGATAATTCGATTGACGAGGCTCTTGCCGGTCATTGTGATGAGATTTCAGTTATAATAAACGAAGATAATTCTGTAACAACTATTGATGATGGTAGGGGTATCCCAGTTGATATTCATAAAAAAGAAGGAGTTTCTGCTTTAGAGGTTGTAATGACTAAGATTGGAGCTGGTGGAAAATTTGATAAGGATTCTTATAAAGTTTCTGGTGGTCTTCACGGAGTTGGAGTTAGTTGTGTTAATGCACTTTCTGAGAGCCTGAAAGCAACAGTATACAGAGATGGTAAGGTTTACGAGCAAGAATATGAACTAGGAAAGTCTTTATCTCCGGTAAAAGAGGTTGGTACTACTGACAAAAGAGGAACAATGGTTACTTTCAAGCCAGATCCTACTATTTTTATTCACACGCTTGAGTATAGCTACGACATATTAGCGTCAAGATTAAGAGAACTTGCTTACCTTAATAAGGGAATTACAATTGTTCTTATAGATAAAAGAAATAAAGATGAAAAAGGAGAGTTCATTAATGAGACTTTTTATTCTACAGAAGGTTTAAAGGAATTTATTAAGTTTTTAGATGGTAATAGAGAACCTTTACTGAAAGATGTTATTTCTTTTGAAGGAGAGAAAAATGGGGTGCCTGTAGAAGTAGCTATGGCGTACAATACTTCCTATTCAGAAAATTTACATTCTTATGTAAATAATATTAATACGCATGAAGGTGGAACGCATTTATCTGGTTTTAGAAGAGGATTGACACATACTTTGAAAAAATATGCAGATGGTTCTGGAATGCTAGATAAGTTAAAATTCGAAATTTCTGGAGATGATTTTAGAGAAGGTTTAACAGCTATTATTTCAGTTAAAGTTTCTGAGCCTCAATTTGAAGGGCAAACTAAGACTAAGTTAGGTAACAGAGAAGTCTCTTCAAGTGTTAGTCAGGCTGTTTCAGAGATGTTAACAGATTATTTAGAGGAACACCCAGAGGATGCTAAGATTATAGTACAAAAAGTAATACTTGCAGCCCAAGCTAGAACAGCGGCACAAAAGGCGCGTGAGATGGTTCAGAGAAAAACCGTTATGAGTCTTGGTGGTTTGCCTGGTAAACTATCCGATTGTTCTGAACAAGATCCAGCAAAATGTGAAGTGTTTTTAGTGGAGGGAGATTCTGCAGGTGGTACTGCTAAGCAAGGTAGAGATAGAGCTTTTCAAGCAATACTTCCTTTAAGAGGTAAAATTTTGAACGTAGAGAAAGCTATGCAACATAAAGTTTTTGAAAACGAAGAAATCAAAAACATTTTCACCGCTCTAGGAGTTACTATAGGTACAGAGGAAGATTCTAAAGCTCTAAACCTTACGAAACTTAGATACCATAAGGTTGTTATAATGTGTGATGCGGATATAGATGGTAGTCATATTGCTACACTTATTTTAACTTTCTTTTTCAGGTATATGAAAGAACTAATTGAAGGAGGTCACATATATATAGCTACTCCACCGCTATACCTTGTTAAAAAAGGGGCAAGGAAAGAATATGCATGGGATGATGATCAGCGCGATATGATAGTGCAAAACTATGGTGATGGAGCAAAAATTCAAAGGTATAAAGGTTTAGGGGAAATGAATGCTACTCAATTATGGGATACTACAATGAACCCAGAATTTAGAACTTTAAGAAAAGTAGAAATTGAAAACATGATTGAAGCAGATAGGATTTTCTCAATGTTAATGGGAGATGAAGTGCCGCCAAGAAGAGAGTTTATAGAAAAAAACGCAATCTATGCTAATATAGATGCTTAATTAATAAAAGAAATAATTATGAAAATAACTGTTGTTGGAGCAGGAGCAGTAGGTGCAAGTTGCGCTGAATATATAGCCATAAAAGACTTCGCTTCTGAAGTAGTTTTGTTAGATATCAAAGAAGGGTTTGCAGAAGGAAAAGCAATGGATTTAATGCAAACTGCTTCGTTGAATAATTTTGACACTAAAATTACAGGAACTACCAATGACTATAGCAAAACGGCAAATAGCTCAATTTGTGTTGTAACATCTGGAATTCCTAGAAAACCAGGGATGACAAGGGAAGAGTTAATTGGTATAAATGCTGGTATTGTAAAAACAGTTACATCTAACTTAATAAAACACTCTCCAAATACTATACTAATTATAGTTAGTAACCCAATGGATTCAATGACATACCTTGTTCATAAAACAACAAGTTTGCCTAAAAATAGAATTATTGGAATGGGTGGAGCTTTAGATTCTGCTAGGTTTAAATATAGATTAGCCGAAGCTTTAGACGCGCCAATTAGTGACGTTGACGGTATGGTTATTGGCGGTCACAGTGATGTTGGTATGGTTCCGTTAATTTCTAACGCAACAAGAAATAGCATTAAAGTTTCTGAATTTCTTTCTAGCGAAAGACTTTCGAAAGTAAAAGAAGATACTAAAGTAGGAGGGGCTACACTTACTAAATTACTAGGTACATCAGCTTGGTATGCACCTGGAGCTGCGGTAAGTGGTATAGTACAAGCAATTGCATGTGATCAAAAGAAAATGTTCCCTTGTTCCGTTTTGTTAGAAGGTGAATATGGTCTTACGGATCTATCAATTGGTGTTCCTGTTATACTTGGAAAAAACGGTATTGAAGAAATAGTTAAAATAGAATTAAGCGAAGTAGATATGCAACATTTGCATCAAAGTGCTGAGGGTGTTAAAAAAACAAACAGCCTATTGTCATTGTAATTCTCTAATAATTTCTGGTTGTTTTTTATCTCCAGTTAAACTGATAACATAGAAATGATTCATTTCTGTTGTCATTTTATTAGTTAAATCATATATTTGCTCGTTTTTAAATTGAATAAAATACATCAAAATGCAGAATAAAGGATTAATAAAATTGTTTGCTTTATTATTTGGTTTGGTTAGTATATACCAATTATCATTTACATTTAAAGCAAATCAGGTAGAAGATAATGCAGCTCAATATGCTATCAGTAAAGTTTCTGAGTCTCAAATAGATTTTGATAAACAAAGAAACGATATTGAAGATAAGTATTTAGATTCACTGTCAAACATTACGATTTTTGATATTGGTGTATCTAACTATACTTTTGCTGAAGTTAAAGATAGAGCTATGAATTTAGGTCTGGATTTAAAGGGTGGTATAAACGTAATTCTTCAAATCTCAGTTAAAGATATCTTAAAGGGTCTATCTAATAACAGTAGAGACCCTCTTTTCAACCAAGCACTTATTGATGCTGAAGAAATTCAGAAAAATAGCCAAAACACATATCTAGAAGATTTTTTCGTTGCATTTGATGCAATTAAAGGGGATGCCAATCTTGCTTCTCCAGATATTTTTGCTAATAGAAGTTTAAGTGAAGAAATTACTTTTGATATGTCTGATGAAGATGTTCAACCGATAATTAAGGAAAAGATTGACGAATCTATTGTTTCTGCTTTTGAAGTTTTAAGAAAAAGGATAGATAAGTTTGGTGTTACTCAGCCTAATATACAAAGACTTGGTAGTTCAGGTAGAATATTAGTAGAGCTACCTGGAGCTAAGGACATAGGTAGAGTTAAGAAATTACTACAAAGTACAGCTCAGTTAGAATTTTGGGATGCTTTCAGAGGACAAGATTTTTTAAACTTTATTGTACAAGCGAACGAAGTAGTTAAATCTATGGAAGTTACTGAAAAAGTATCAACAAGTTCTGATAACACAAATAGTGAGATTGATGATTTATTAGGGACAGACTCTGATTCAACTTTTGTAGAAGTTAACCCAATACTTGATGCAATTAAAGCACAGGGTTATGCTGGTGGACCAGTTATAGCGACTTTTGATCTTGAAGAAAAACAAAGAATATCAGATTATCTTAAAATGCCAGAGGTTAAATCTTTACTTCCTGCAGAACAAAGGTATGCAAAATTTGTGTGGGGTATTCCTCAGCTAGACCTTGAAGGTAATGAACTAGTAGATCTATATGTTCTTCAAGGAAATAGAGACAATAAACCCGAATTAAGTGGTTCGGTAATCGTAGATGCTAGTCAGCAAATGGACATTAGAAACAACCCTACAGTGAGCATGCAAATGAACGGTAAAGGGGCAAAAGTTTGGGAAAAAATGACAGGTAATGCTTTCACTAAAGGAAGTCAAATAGCTATTGTTTTAGATGAAACAGTTTATTCTGCTCCTGGTGTAACAACTGGTGCTATTTCTGGAGGTAACTCTGAAATATCTGGGTCATTTACACTTGCAGAAGCAAAAGATTTAGCAAATGTTTTAATGGCAGGTAAACTTCCTGCTTCTGCGGATATAATTCAAGCAGATGAAGTAGGTCCAACTCTTGGTAAAGAAGCAATTGATACAGGTTCTAGATCTTTTATTATAGCTCTTCTATTAGTTTTAGCATGGATGATATTTTACTATGGTAAAGCAGGTATATTTTCTAACATAGCCCTAACATTGAACATACTCTTTATATTTGGAGTTCTTGCAGGTTTAGGAGCCGTATTGACTTTGCCTGGAATTGCAGGTATTGTTCTTACAATAGGTATTGCTGTTGATGCAAATGTTCTTATCTATGAAAGAATAAGAGAGGAATTATTAAAAGGTAAAAAACAAGCTGCTGCCATTCAGGATGGTTTTAGTAATGCCTTGTCTTCCATATTAGATGCAAATATAACTACTGGTTTAACTGCATTAATCTTATTTTCTTTAGGTACAGGTCCAATAAAAGGGTTTGCAACTACTTTATTAATCGGTATTTTAACATCTTTATTTACTGCTATCTTTATTACTAGAATTCTAATAGAATGGAATATGAATAGAGGAGGAAGTTTAGACTTTTCAACTCGTTTAACAAAAGGATTATTTAGAAATATTTCTGTTAATTTCCTTAAGAAAACAAAAATCACATATCTTATTTCTGGTTCTATCATTATAACAGGTTTAGCATCTTTATTTACAACAGGTCTTGATCAAGGAATTGATTTTGTTGGAGGAAGAACTTACACAGTAAGGTTTGCTCAAGATGTTAGCACCGAAGAGGTAAAATTAGAAACCAATGCAATATTTGGAAGTTCTGTAGTTAAAACTATTGGCTCTGCTAATCAACTTAAAATATCCACTAAATATAAAGTGGATGAAAATTCTGCAGAAGTTGATGAGGAAATTCAAAACAAATTATTCAAGTCCTTAGTAAACTTTTTGCCAAAAGGATATACATATACTCAGTTCTTAAATGCTGAAAATAATGTTGGAAAAATGCTTTCAGGAAAGGTTAGTCCAACTATTGCTGATGATATAAAACAATCCTCACTATGGGCTGTTTTAGCTTCTTTAGTGGTTGTGTTTTTATATATTCTACTTAGGTTTAAAAAATGGCAATTCTCTCTTGGAGCAGTTGCGGCTGTTTTTCATGATGTACTGATTGTGTTGGGTATATTTTCTTTAACGTATAAGTATATGCCATTTAACATGGAGATAGATCAAGCATTTATTGCAGCTATTCTTACGGTAATTGGTTATTCTTTAAATGATACGGTTGTTGTGTTTGACAGAATTAGAGAGTTCATTGAAGAGCACTCAACTTGGGAATTTGATAAAATTGTAAATTCTGCATTGAACAGTACGTTAAGTAGGACTTTAAATACTTCATTCACAACATTAGTTGTGTTAATGTCTATGTTCATTCTTGGTGCCGATTCACTTAGAGGTTTACTATTTGCGCTTATTATCGGAGTTTTAGTTGGAACGTATTCATCTGTGTTTATTGCTACTCCAATTATGCGTGATACGATCGGTAAGTCAGTAAAATAATGTAGAAAGTTTTTTTAATTTCTGAAATATTTTTTATCTGTATAATATGTTCCAAATGGGATTATTGATGATATCAATATTTGAAAAGTTTTAATTGTACTCCATTTGAATACTCTACTATTTATAATTGACATAGCAACATAGATTACAAACAATAGTCCGTGTGGCATCCCTAGAAGTTTAACGAACTGAGGGTTATCAGCGTAATATTTAACTGGAACTGCTACAAATAGCAATAAGATATAAGAAGTCCCTTCTAAATAGCCAACTATTCTAAAAAGTTTTATCATTTTCTAAACATATAATATAGCCCTAGTAGTATAAATGGAATACTTAATGCCTGTCCAGTATTCATCCCTAGAATCCAATCTTCTCTTCCAGTTACTTGTGCTTCCTTGAAAAACTCAACAACAAATCTTGTGGTCCATAGAAGTATTAAAAATAATCCAAACATGTACCCTGACTTTAATACTTTTGAGGTCTTCCAATAGGTTAAATACACTATTATAAAGACAATTAAATAACCAAAGGCTTCGTACAGTTGTCCAGGGTGTCTAGGCTCTGTTTCCCCTATAGCTTTGAAAACTACACCAAAAATACTATCTGTTTTATGGCCTATAATTTCTGAATTAAAAAAATTACCTACTCGAATAAATACAGCTCCTATTGAAACAGGAACGACAACTCTATCTAGAATCCATAAAATATTTTTCTTTAAAACCCTTTTGTTGTATAAATACATTGAATATATTATTCCAATAGCAGCGCCATGACTTGCTAAACCTCTAAAGCCAGTGAATTCAAAAGTTGGATTAAATCTAAAGGGAAGGAAAACACTAAAGAAATCTTGTTGAAATAGCTCTGCTTGATAAAAAACAACATGACCTATCCTTGCGCCTATAATTGTACCTAAAATCGTATACATAAATAAAGAATCTAAATTTTCTTCAGACAAAGATTCTTTCTTGTATATTTTTTTCATCAAGTAATGGCCAATAGTAAATGCAGCAATCCACATTAAACTGTAATAGTGAATTGTAAATTTCCCAAATATATTAATACCTTCAGATGAAGGATTCCAAACTATATCTAATGCGTACATACTTTATAAGTTTTATTTTTTAATATTTTTTTTTGGTACAGGATCATAACCTGACCTTCCCCAAGGATGACAACTAAATATTCTTATTATCATTAATTTAGATCCCTTAAAAACTCCATGTTCTTTTAATGCTTCTATTGAATAATGCGAGCAAGTAGGTTCAAACCTGCATGTTGCAGGTGTTAGAGGGGAAATTAAGTGTTGATAGATTTTAATTAGAATAATGAAAGGTAGAGTGAGTATCTTCATTTTCAATTAATTGAATACGTAGTTTCGTTATTACTATCTTTTAAAGTAATTCCATTTTTACTTAAATCATTTCTTATCTTATCACTTAAAGCATAGTTTTTATTTAGCCTAGCTTCTTCTCTCAATTCAATCAGTAGATTTACTGCAGAGTCCAGCTTGTCATTACTTGAGCTCAAAATATTTTTATTTTCTAGTCCTAAAACATCAAAAATAAATTCATTAAACTTCGACTGTAGTATTTTTAAATCTGCCTTAGTTATTTGAGCTTTTTCAGATTTAACCTGATTTATAAATTTCACTGAGTTAAATAGTTCAGCAATTAATATTGGAGTATTAAAATCATCGTTTAACGCACTGTAACAATTCTCTAACCATTTATTTATGTCCATATCTGAGATTGAAGAGCTTTCTAAATTACTCAAGCTTTTTTGAGCTTCCATAAGTTTATTAAAACCTTTTTCGGATGCTTCAATCGCTTCGCTACTAAAATCTAATACGCTTCTGTAATGGGCTTGCAATATGAAAAAACGAACAACACTTGCAGAAAATGGTTTTTTTAATAAGGTATTATTTCCAGTTAAGATATCTCCAGGCAGAATGTTATTGCCAGTAGATTTAGCCATTTTACTTCCATTTAAAGTAAGCATATTTGCATGCATCCAAACATTTGCAGGGCTAGTTTTATTAAATGCAATAGATTGTGCAATTTCACATTCATGATGAGGGAATTTTAAATCCATTCCACCTCCGTGAATATCAAAATTATTGCCTAAATATTTTGTACTCATAGCGGTACATTCTAAATGCCATCCAGGAAACCCATAGCCCCATGGAGAATTCCATTTCATAATATGACTTTCCTCTGCTTTTTTCCAAAGTGCAAAATCTTGTGGATTTTTTTTATCACTTTGCCCATCTAGCTTTCTAGTATTATGAACTAAATCTTCAATTTTTCGTTTACTTAAAATCCCGTAATTATTGGATTTGTTATATTTAATAACATCAAAATATATGGATCCATTTACCTCATATGCTAGCTCATTCTTAAGAATTGTTTTTATAATCTCTATCTGTTCTATAATATGGCCAGTAGCAGTAGGTTCAATACTTGGAGGGAGTAAATTAAATTCATTTAAAGTATTATGAAAATCAACGGTATATCGTTGAACTACTTCCATCGGCTCAATTTCCTCAATTCTAGCCTTTTTGCTTATCCTATCTTCTCCATTATCACTATCATTCTCAAGATGCCCAGCATCCGTAATATTTCTTACATAGCGAACTTTAAATCCCAGGTGAAGTAGATATCGGTAGATGATATCAAAGGACATGAATGTTCTGACATTACCAAGGTGTACATTACTATATACGGTAGGCCCACATACGTACATGCCTACACTTTCTTTGTTAATTGGTTTGAGTAATTCTTTCTTACCAGTTAATGAGTTGTATATTTTAAGATTATTTTCTTTGTACGTAGACATTAAATAAAGTTAATAATTATAAATCTTCAAAAGAAGTATCTAATTGAATATATTTCAAAAACTCTTCTCTTGTTTCAGCTTTTTGGAATGCTCCACCAAATTCACTTGTTACTGTGCTGCACTCAGTATCTCTGATCCCTCTTGAGTTAACACATAAATGTTTAGCATCAATGACACATGCAACATCCTCCGTGTTTAATACTATTTGAAGCTCTCTAACAACCTGTATTGTTAATCTTTCTTGTACTTGAGGTCTTTTTGCAAAATAATCTACGATTCTATTCATTTTTGATAGACCTACAACCGTTCCGTTAGAAATGTAAGCTATATGAGCTTTTCCAACAATTGGCAGTAGGTGATGCTCACAAGTTGAATATACTGATATGTTCTTCTCTACCAACATTTCCTTGTACTTGTACTTATTCTCAAAAGTGGAAGCAACTGGCTTATTTACAGGGTTTAAACCTCCAAATATTTCATTTACAAACGCTTTAGCAACTCTTTTTGGTGTGCCTTTTAAGCTATCGTCTGTTAAGTCAAGCCCTAGAGTATGAAGAATACTCTTCATGTCTTTTTCAATTAATGAAATTTTCTCCGCATCTGAAATTTCAAAAGCATCAATTCTTAATGGTGTATCAGATGATGAACTAAGGTGATCTTCATCAAATGAGTCAATTTGTTCTGCTAAGTTATTTTCTTTCATTATTTGTTATATGTTCTATAAATTAAACGTAATTCAAAGATAGTAATTAATACTTTATTTGTAAATAGATTCAGATTTAAAAGCTATATTTCTTGATAATTTTCGATATCTAAAAAATTCATTTAAATTAGCGTGAACTTACATCCAAAATAATGACTAGACTTCTGTGTTTTATTTTATTCTATTTGTCCATTAATTTTGTATCTGCGCAAGTAAATAATAAAATTTCTAATTCAGATGTTCAAGATAATAAATCATATAATTGGGTAGTTGAATATCCAGATAATACTCATTTACCTTTTACAGCCTCTGAAATTAAAAAACTTGAATACGTATACGGTAAAGACCTTCAAAAACATATATTAAATAGACCTAGTAGAGTTTTGGATATAAAAGACATATTTAGGAATAGATTTTTTATACAAAAAGAGGATGTAAAAGACATTTCAAATTATCCATTATTGTCTTCTGTACCTGTTTTAGATGTTTTTAACAATTTAATTAAAGCCCCTTTATTTAATAAGGATAATTTTAACCCATTGGTTTATAATTTTGATTTTAATTTAAAATCTAGATTAATTTATAGAGTTGATAATACTCAGTACATGATAATAATTAAATCCAAATTTAATTAAGCTATATGAAAAAGTATTTGTTTGTTTATTTTTTCATTTTACCAATTCTGGGATTTTCTCAAGATATATTAATAAGTGAAGGTGGGACAGTGAATACTTGTTCAGGAACTTTATATGATTCAGGTGGAGGGAATGGAAATTACTCAAGTAACGAAGATTATATTATAACTATATGTCCTGATAGCCCAGGGCAAAATATTGAATTAGACTTTATTTCTTTCAGTACACAGCTTAATGCAGATATTTTAACAATTTATGATGGGCCTGATAATACAGGAACAGGAACAACTTACTCTGGTAATGCTACTCAAAGCCCAGGTTTTGTTACAGCTACAAATGCATCTGGATGTATTACTGTTGAATTTTTCAGTAATGCTTCTGCTAATACAACTGGTTTTGCTGCAAACATCTCCTGTTATCAACCATGTCAAGAAATTATAGGCTCAATAGACAGTGTAACTCCTGTGCCCAACGCAGAGGGTCAAGTGACCGTTTGTCCAGGAGAAGAGGTTACATTTACAGCGTCTGGAGAGTTCTCTAATACAGATGCAGGGGCAACTTTTGCATGGGAATTTGGAGATGGTACAACTGCAGAAGGTTTAACCGTGACTAAGGTTTATGATCAGTCTGGAATTTTTTCAGCAGGCCTAGTAATTACGGACACTAATCCTCTTGGCTGCTCTTCTTTACAAATTACTCAAATAGTTATAGTAGCTCCTTCCATTGATTTTACAGGGACTGTTGCTGGTAAAACAGAGCTATGCTTTGGAGATAGCACAACTTTGTTTGGTGTTGCAGAAAGTACTCAGCTAGAAGATTGTGCACCCGAAATCTACGAACAAACTTGGCTTGAGGATACTCAATCTACAGGACAACAGGCTTCCTATGAGTCAACAATTAATGTTGAGTGTTATGCTGACGGACTAGAGCTTACTGATATATCTCAATTAATACAAATATGTGTTGTAATTGAGCATTCTTTTATAGGTGATTTAGATATGCTATTAACTGCTCCAAATGGACAATCTGTTTATTTTGCTCAATATGGAGATGGTAACGACCCAGGAACTTCATTAGGTATTCCTGATGAACTCGATAATGGAAATCCTGGGACAGGTTGGGAATATTGTTTCACGCCTACATCTACATTAGACATTTCTTCAACTGGAGGAACAACTGTTCCAGCGGGAATATATGGTGCTTCAAATGGTTCAGAATTTACAGACTTATTAGGAACCTCTTTAAATGGGGAATGGACATTTACTGTTATTGATAGTTGGGCAGCAGATGATGGGACAATTTTTTCTTGGAATCTAGATTTTGATCCTGCATTATCGGCACCTCCATCAGAAATTATTTCTCAAGAGTGGTTAGATGATCCATCAATTGTCTCAGTGGATGGTAATAATATAATAGTTTCTCCAACTGAATATGGCGAATATTGTTACACATATGTTGTTCAAGATGATTTTGGATGTGAATACTCAGAAACTGTATGTATAAATGTAGAAGAAGAAATTATTACTGAAGCATCCAATAATTTGTACATATGTGATCCGCTAACGGCAGATTTGTTTTTTGATTTTACAGACAATGAGACGTTAATTTCATCTATTGCTCCAGTTCCTGAAAATTTAATTATTTCTTTTCATGAATCTATTGAAGAAGCTGAAAATGGATCAAATGCTATTACAGGTTACAATAATTATTTAGGTATAGATGATCAAATAATTCATGTAAGAATAGAGTACATTGATTCCAATTGTTTTGAATTACAATCGTTTACACTAAATGTTACTGATCCGCCTATTGTTAATCCAGTAGACAAAGTAATTATTTGTGATGATGAAACCGATGATGGTTTTGTAGATTATGACCTAACTCTTTTGAATTCTCAAATTTTAGGAACTCAAGCCGATAGTGATTATCTAATTTCTTATTATTTAAGTTATGAGGATGCATATGATGGTATTAGTGAGCTGGCAATGCCTTATTCTGTATCAGATGATTTGGAGGTTTGGGTCCGTATTGATGTAATTGGGACAACAGGGTGTTTTAATATAAGTACTGATGATACTCTAAGTTTTCAAATTAATCCACCAGACAATTCTTCCTTTGAAATGACTCCAGCTTGTGATGGAGCATCTGCCAATATTACTGG
>TARA_B110000503_G_scaffold75745_1_pt1 | contig 16769 bp, 14 predicted proteins | sample TARA_B110000503 | Tara Oceans TARA_B110000503 (sample SAMEA4397472) | marine metagenome | biome: Polar Biome; feature: [SRF] surface water layer (ENVO:00010504); material: water (ENVO:00002006), including particulate matter (ENVO:01000060) such as... | depth 5 m | reverse complement strand
TCCCCTTCTTCTCTATCTACATTGGTGAGTTTGAGGAGATAGACTTAAACTCCTTGGATGTAGAAGAGTAACAAAAAAGCCCCTAGGCATTACTGCTTAGGGGCTTTGTCATTACTCAATACCGTACTTATCGTATAGGTTTTGTTCTCTAATACTATCTCGTAAACCGGGATACTTAGCCAGCAACTTCATACGTGCTGCCTTTGTAACCCTACTCATCATATTACGTGCCACTGTCTGCTTGATCTTATCATTAGGCAGCTTCTGTAAGTTAGGCATTGCATTAGCAAACATACGTGTAGACATCTCATTAATCATCCGCTTGTAGTCAGATAACTGCTGTGAGTCCATAGCAACCTTTGACATCTTTGCACTCTTTGGTGAGAAGGTAACACCTAACTCTGCCATCCCCTGTTGGAATTCAGTAGGCATATCTGCCACAGAAATTCCAGTGATAGCCTGTGAGGTGCTAGTCTTACGTGCCTCAATGTTGTTAGGGTCAGCACTGTACAGCGAATAGGACTTAGGTAAGTTTTCACGCAATCCGGGGATGCGCTGCGCCATCTTCTCTCCTGTTGTAGTAGCCTCCCTTTCATAAGGGTCAAGGGTACGAGCAATTGTGTTAGCACCAGCCGGAATCAACCGCTTAGCAAGGTTATCAAAGTAACCCTTAGCCAGATTGGGATTATCAAAAGCAGTTATCATGTCCGCAAAACCCTGCAAGAAGGTTTTCTCAAGAACGTTAGCCTTTAACAAACTCCAACTAGCTTCAAGCACCTCCTCATACTCTTTACCCGGTTGCATTTTACCAGACATGTACCGATCAGTTAACGCGAAGGTATCTGCGGCTAAGCCCATAACGGTTGCAAGAGGCTCTACACGCTGATAACTAACCCATTGGTCAAGTACCTTAATAGAGTATGGTTTAGTGCCGTTAGCGTCCCATGAAGCCCTTCCAGCGGCATCAGCAGGTGGTGAACCAGTCAGTCTATCAGCAGAATACAAAGCACCTAAACCCGCTACCACACCTAAGCCTACAACCTGTCTAGCTGCTATTTCTTCCTTAGACATCTTAATAACTTCAGTTTTAAACTTAGGTACTTCAACGCCATCTATAAGTGCGTAGGTTAAATTGGTTTTAGTCCTACCGGGATTTATAAGAATACCAACGCCGGGTACGTAGCTAAGACCTTCTTTGGTTAAGTTCCAAGGAGTGCGAAGAAACGGGACAACTTGTATCATTGCTGTTTCTGCCCCTGTACTACCTTGACCACGAAACTCAGAAATCTTTGCTAATGACCCAGTTAACTTCATTTGGAAAGTACCGTCAGTGGCGTAGTTACGCACATCGTAGATAGCTGTTTCAAAGGAGTCATCACGCCCAAACACTGCATCAAGGCGACCAACATAATCTATCTGATCTTCTTCGGTATACCTTTTAACCAAGGATTCGTAAGATATTTTAGGGTCACTCTTTTTAAGGGCAGGTAAGTCACGAGTAGCTTTAGCTTCAATCTCAGCACGAGGGATAGTAGAAAAAGCCCTTTCTTTATATTGTTGATAAAGTGTCTCGTACTTCCCTTTACCAGCCGCCTCATCCAGTGATGCTTTACGACTGACCAGTGCCATTGTCTTTTGTGAGCGTAGCCTAGCTTTAAAATACTCATCAACGCCAACCGTTAAGCGGGTAGGAAAGCGTATAACCTCCCCTAACTTACCGGGGATAGCTTTAGTCATATAGTCATAGCTCTCAGCCAAAAACCTGTTAGCATCTACATCAGAAACATCACCAGTAATTGGGTCAACCCTAGCACCCGCTGCTTCCATCTTTATGTTAAACTCTTTCTGAGTCATTCCCAAAGCTTTAGGGGTAAGTTGGAAGTCAATAGGTAGACCAGTTCTAACACCTTTGTTCAAGAAGACAAGGTCACTCTTTAACCCATCAAAGATAGAGTCGAACATTGCCCTTGCTTCCCTCTGAGCCAATTTATCACCACCAAAAGAGGTTGAAATAACCTCTAAAGTAGGTTTAGCTAAGGCGTTAATAGCACCCCCAAGGGCGTTAATAAGAGGAGTACCAGAGCCAGACAACATAGAATTGATGGTGTACTCGTTAAAGATTTGCCACCCGTTAGGCTTCTTCTGTGTTAACCCTACATCAATAAATTTCTTTACTACTGCGTCCACAGCGGCTGGGTCAACATTATCTACTTTAGACATAACTTCAAACATTTGTTTAGCAAGCGCCTGACATTGTTTGGATAAAAATTGTTCACTCATTGGCAGCTCATTCCCGGAAAGATTCCCCTCATCATCTTGGTCTGAGGAGTTTGACCATCTCGAATAGTCTGAGAAATAATACGTCTAGCGTTCATTGCCCGACTAGCTTTAGTGCCATCGTTCTTATAAAAGAGATCAACACCGTTATAGTATATCAAGTCTCTCATCATACGTGCAACTTCAGGTGAATCAAAACTATCGTTATTACCACCGTACTCCAGTAAGTCCTTAGTAAGCCTAGCTTTGTTAGCCATAGCGTCAGCGTAGAACCAACGAAAGGCAGCGACCTCATCAGCACTCATGTTTTGGGCTAACCCTTTTCGCTCAATCATAAAGTCAGCCATACTGTTATACTTCTCAAGTATCTCTCGTAACTTCTTAGCTCCAGCTTGTTTAAGTGCAGCAAGCGACCCCTTACCGGAAACAACCTTCTCAATCTCTTTAGGGATGGCAACACGAGGGTCGTCATTCTCTAACAAACGAAGCAGTAACTTCTCAGCAACAGGGAAAGATTTGTTATAATCCTTCATTGCTTTAGGCATCAACTCAGGGGTTAGGTAGGTCTTAGGATCAACACCAGCAGAACCAACACTACGCATCTGTTTAGGTAAACCAATATTCTCTGGTGGTATGTCTAACTCGTCCACCAACTCTTGAGCTTTAGGGATACGAGTTTTCTCACCACCAAAAGTACGGGATACATTCTCAACTTGACTAATTTCTGTTGCTTCCTTAATGATAGGAGCATCTTCAGCCACTTTAGTTAATTCTTCTTTAGGTATTGCTTGAGTCGCTCTAACCTGTTGACGGTAGCCGGGGACATCTAAGTCAATACCGACAGCATTCATACGCTCTTTAAGGACAGCAGATGAAATAAACTTGTTACCATTCAACGCATCACGAAACTGTACACCACCCTTACCGTCTAGCGAAACACTAACACCAGTCAACTTTAGCTTGTCCAGATCATTAGGGTCTAAGCCATCCTTAACATCAATACGTTTAGGCTGGATAGGGGTACGAATAACACGAGGGGGGGCTATACGCTCCTTCAACATACCACCTAACATGGAGGGAGTCTCAAAGCGAAGCTTACCGTTGTCGGGTGTCATAGTCCCTACACGCCGCGCTAACTCCATACGCACCTTGGTAGCTATCGCCTGTACTTCACGCATACCCATACCAGTCTTCTCAGACAACCATGATACAGCAGCTTGAGATGAAACACCTTTGTTCTCACCAGCCACCCAAAAGGCGTGGTCAATGTCGTTAGCAAACTCAGCATCCACCTTGTTAATCTTAACGGTTTTCTTTACCTGCGCTGGGAGGGTTAAGTCAACATCAGACTCTACTCGCTCTACCGTCTCTAAGGTCTTCAGGTCGTTGTTCCACTCAGTAGGCTTGGAGGGTACATCAAATGCTGACTCCTCAGCACGAGTAACAGTACCGTCAAACCCTAACAACTTCTGTTGCTCTGGGGCTAACTCACCGTTCCACTCTAACAACATCTGCTCCTTCTTATCGTAGGGCAGCGCAAGCATCTTCTGTTTTAACTCTTCAGCATACTCTGGACTTTGTGGGTCTTTAGCGCTGATGTCAATACCAAACTTCTTGAGTAGAACACCAGTACCAGCACCTAGAGCGCCTCCAAGGGTAGCACCCATAGCAACGTTAGCCAAGCGACTGTCACCGAACTCTTCAAACACAGGGTTAAGACCACCGTAGATAGAGCCAGAGGCAACACCACGCAAAGCACCTGTCTTCAATGCAGAGCCAGCTACTGTCAATGGCTTTAAGAAGAAGGCAGGGATTGTAACGGGGTCACCAAGAGCGCCTACCGCCTGACCGACAAAAGCAGCTACGGGGTTTGTCTCAGCAGCTATACGTGCTTCTGACTCTTTCTGTTGAACAGCCCTAGCAGTATCAGGGTTATCCATAGCACCCATCCATCCTGCAACGGCTTGGATAGACCCCTGCATTGAGCGAGATGCGTTAGAGGTAAAAGACTCCCAAGCCCCAATATCTTTGCCATTAATATAATCTAAAGCTTTGGTGGACATGTCATCAAAACGACCCTCTATATGCGCTTGGAGGTCTGTATCCGATAACAAATCCCAATTAGGGTTTTCTCTCATTTTAATATCCTTCTGGGTTAACCAATCCTTGGCCTTCATATCCATACGTCATCCCACGAGAGCCAGACGGAGGTAAATTCGTTGGTGGTGAGCGAGGAGTTACATCCGGATTATAGTTGTTTTCCTCTTTACGCCGTTGTGCAGCTTCTGCTGAGGATTTAGATTGACCTGTTGCCCTTTTTGGAGGGGCTTCTTTACCGTCAGTAGCCACAGTTTCAGCTGGTTTTGGGTCTTCATAATTACCAGTTTGGGCGTTGTACTTACGAGTGACAGTAATATACTCACGTACAGGAACAATCGAACCTTGACCGTTATCCTTGTAATTAATTGTTTCCACCTTAAAGTCTTTGTAAGGAGGATTCAAGTCTTGTTGTGCCTTCTGGGTCTGTAAGTCTTTAAACTCTAAGTTACGAGACTCTTCCATTGCCTTTAGATACTGAGCACCCATACCCGGCTTATCAGCTAAAAAGTCAGCCACCGCTTTCATCTTCTGTGCTGGTGTGCCTTGGGTAGCAGATGCTGCCTGTATAGCTTGGTCGATGTAAGAAGCCTCAACCTCACCAGCAACCTTACCACCCATTAGGCGACCAGCGCCTTCACCTAACATTGTACCAGCATTCTGCCCCATAGATACAACTTGTTGCAATAACCCCTGACTACCCATTTGAGCAGGAGAAATCATCATGGAATCTAACGCATCGTTACGTAGTTGTTGTGAGTTCTTACCACCAAACAACCCTAAAATTTCACTAGCCATAATATCTCCTTATCTAATTGGTTTACCTGTTTGTGGATCAAAGTTCTGCCTCATCAATGAGTTACCAAGGCTTCCAAACATACCAGCTGAGGACAAGCCAGCAGCAAGGTTAGCGTTAGCAGCAGCAGTTCCCCCTGCGACAAGTGCTGAACCTTGGTTAGCCCCTGCTGTAGCTGCTTTGTTACCGATGTCAGCACCAATTTGCAATGGCTTCAAACCATACTCTTCAATACCCAAACCAGTCTGTAACATACCTGTACCACGGGCGAGTGAACGATCAATATCTGCTTGAGCCATTTGTGAGGATGAAGCAGCAAGCTGTTGATCCGCTTGAGCACGAGCTAGTTGCTGTTGGTATTGTTCTGGGTTAACATACCCTGTACCAACCCCTGCGCCTTGTGATGCTCCTGATAACCCTAAACCAATGCGACCTGACTGAAGTTGTTGTTGACGTAGTGCAATGTCCTCTGCACCTCGACCACCAGCCATAATGCCTTGTTGTTGGTTATAATAATTCTGAGCCGCTGCTTGAGGGTCTGTGTTAATACCACCTAGAAACTCACCAGCCCCGCCGTACATAGCGTTACGAAAAGCTTCGAGAGTGGGGTCAAGGGTATAACCAGCTTCTTGTTTGTTCTCATCAAAGAAGCTAGAACCAAAGCCTGTCGATATTGAATAAGGTTTAAACTTAGCTGCCTCAGCCGCCATCTTTCCTGCTTCTATACTAGCTTGCGCTGATTCACGCGCTGCTCCTTGGGCCTTGTTAGCCCCGAACATACTAAGACCAATAGGAAGTAAAGTATCAAGTACGTATTCATCACCCATTATATAACTCCTTAACCTGCAACGTAGATACAAGCAATTTGCTTAATCTCGTCTGCGTTGAATGTAACAGATTCACGAGCCTTAGCTACAGTGTACCCACGAATGATGTCGTCTGCTTGTTTCATACCCTTACCTGCAATAGAAGAGGTTACAATTAAATCACCAACCTCAATAGACCCACCTTCACCACATACGTTAACTAACCCTTCGCCTAAGGCGTTAAAGATAATCTTGTTATAGTTGTCGATGTCTGTGTAAATAGGGTTAACAATTGGTTCGTTAACACCGTTATCACCTTTTACATTTTTAACCAATGCTGAGGGTACATGCTCTTCACCTGCGTTGTTAGCGAATACACCGACAACACCTTTCTGATTTGGAGTTGTTGCTACTGCATTAACACAAAGGGCATCGTTTACGTTAGGTTTAGCGTAAACAGATACGTCAACAATAATATCCCCTGCCACTGGTTGAGTAGCTGTCTTAGGAATTAACCCATCGTGAGCGCCCGTGAAAGCACCTACTGCACTACCAAAAAGCTGTACACCATACGAAGCGTTAGCAACTTGGACAGTTATAGAAGAACCGTAGCTAAAGTTACCAGCATAAGTCTTACCACCTATACTTGCTATTGTGTAGTAAGCGTTAAAAGTACCATCAGTAGAGTTGGCAAAGATGCCGCCTACACCACTGGCTCCAAAACAAACACCAGCGACACCCCATGTGTTATTAGTTGAATAACCTAGAACACCGCCAGCACTTGAACTAGAAGAGCCAAAAGCACCTGCTGAAACTATACCGTTTAAAGAAGTAGCACTGCCTAATGCAAACGTGCGACCAGCGGCTACAGTGGCAGAACCTGCTGTAATCTTATCTGCTGTAAGTGTACCTGTAACAATCTTACCACCGTCAATACTTGTAACCCCAGAGGCCACACTAGATTGAATGTTAGAAAAGGTTACAAGACCATCAAAATTTAACCATCGGAAGGCTGATCCTCCTATTGTTATAGTTTGAGCGCCAGCTTCATTTTCTTCCACTGAGTAGGTAACAGCCCAGAATGAAGTGCCTGATGACGTTGAAGGAGAGCTAAAGATTGTAGACCAACCAGCTTTTACATTACTAAAAGTGCTTGTACCAAATACATAGTTGTAAGTGTCTACGTTAGCCGTAGGGACAGCAGGTGCGGAAGTAGAGGATGCACCATAATACAAGTAGCCATTAGCCGCCTTAGTATCTGTACCTGAACCATCAGCACCATTCTGAAACACAAGTACAGGAGCACTCCATGTTAAAGTATCATCTACACCCGGCTCACCCGTATTAGCGGCGGTAGCTGTAGATAGGTAAACAGGGTCAGTACCAGTAGGAATAGTCCGTGACCAGCTTGTAGGGGGTGTCAGAACCAGCGTAGAGAAGTTAAACGAGCCACCTGTAGGGGTAGTAGGTTCAGTAGCAGAACGTTGATAGACAGAGACTAACAAGTATGAAGTACCGTCTAACCCCTCAGTACCAGCAGCAACAGCAGAGTTAATCTCTTGCAAAACAAAAGAAGTATTAGCAATCTTTAGTGAGTTGTCGTTTAACGCTGCTGTAGGTACTGTTGGTGTCCCTGTAAAAACAGGTGAGGCAGTTTCAGCTTTACTGTTAATCGCAGTTGCAATAGCAGTAAACTCATTACCAAACTCCGTACCTTTTATAATCTTACCAGCGTCACCTGAAGGTAGAGCATCTTTAGCCCCAAAACTTGTGGCGATAACATAATTAGCCATTAACTTGCCTTTCCTGTTTTAACAAACATATCAATCTTTTGTACTGATAATGGGTTTCCCAACACTTCAGCTTCAAATCCAATTTGGACAGTATTACCACTTCCACCCACACTTGCTTTTATAGAGTCAACAGCAATGCCGACAGAAAACTCACTTAGGTTAAACTCATTAATATTAAACTGAGCTGTGTTACTCTCTTTAATTGAATACGTATATGAGGTAGTCACATCTTCGTAATTAAAGTTTGTCTTAATAACAAAGGTTTGTCCACTCCCACCCATTACAGTAGCTCTTATCTGTTTAAGTATCTTGAGTGTGGTAGCTGACCCCATATCCGTATAATGAGAAAAGAACACCACTGGGTACGACACACCGTTATCAGTATAACCAGTGTACTTACCAATACCGTTTACTTTACCTATTAGCACTTCTCTATCTCTACGCCGTAAAAAAGCTGTAGCTGAATAACCAGCCCACTTAGTCACACGAGCCGCACCGTCCTCAAGCGCTTGCCTTAAATCCAAACAGTAGACAAGTCCTTGTGATGGAATAGAAAGAAGGTAGAATGCGTTTACTTCTGAATAGACAGAACAAACGTTATTTAAATCACCGTAACTAGCTCTCTCTAAGTTGATGTCTTGCATTAAGTCATCACGTACATTCTTTGTTAAGTCCCGCATAGGCAAAGACTTCTCTTGGATGACTCGACCTAAAGAACGTATACCTAAGTCAGAAAGGAATAAAAGGTCGTTACCAGTGTTCTGAACACTATTACGGGCAATACAACCTGTCCCAGAGATAACGTCTGATACAGAAAAGTTAGCTGCTAATGGGTTTTCAGCCCCTGCGTAAATAACAATACAACGCTCACAGAAGATAATTAAGAAACCATTGTGTAACGCTAAAGCTGTTATTGTATCTACGTTGTTAGGTAGGACAGAGGCTATGTTTAAAAGCCCACTTGAGCCACCATCAAAGTAAGGAAAAGCACCAGCTATGTCATCAGACCAATAAACAGTAGCACCATCGTGCGCCCAGAAGCGACCATAACCAGCAATTACATCTCGTGGGTAGTTGGTTCCATAGTTAGGGGTATGTGCTCCATGCTCTGTGTGTGCTGTTAATAATTCTACAACGAACGATCCTGTTTCTTCCGTACAAATAATAGGAGGATGTCCTGCCTGAACCAACATAGAGTGGTCGTCAATATTAGCACCCTTCCAGTTGTTATCTGTAATAGTGTAACCTGCGGGTGTTATATCTACTAAAGCATTGCTGTTATCGCCATCTTTAAATAACTTGTTATTACCACCGGAGATAGTAACAGTTGTATTATCAGCGTTAACATGCTCCATCAAGAAATCAATCTTTGCACCCACTAGCTCAGCTACGCCATTATCAGTTTGCATTAACCAGCCATTACGTGCGCCTAGCCGACCATACTTGTCTATAACAACATTGTCTGTAATAGCTGCAAAGTTAGAAGATAAAGTTAAACCACTTTCTTGAGTGTTAAGCCCATAGAAGCCGGGAGAGACAATAGAAAGTGTTTGTAGTTCTTTCATACGCTATACCAAATAGTGTCCTCTGGGTGACGAGCCGCATCCAATGCAATCTCATCTGCCATTGCTGACTGAGCAGCAGCATAGGCATTCATACTTTGTTGTCCACCATCTTCACCACGTTCCTCAATTGCCATCGCTGTGGCTAACAGGAAGATAGGGCGAGGAGGAATAACAAGGGTGTCAGTATCCGCTGACAAATCCAAGTTACGCAAGGTGACGTTAAACCTCAAGTTGTAAACAGCATCTGGGATTGGATAGATGTCTACCTGTGTATCTCCATCTGCGCTAACACCGTTAAAGTTGTAGAATATAGGGATACCTGCTTGAGGACTAGCTGTTAAAAACTCCCTGTTAAACCAGTGTGCGTCTTTATACTGCATCTCAATGTCGTTAGAGTCGTTCCAAACATCCAACACCTTGAAGTTATTACGTGAGCCATTAAGCTCGTAGTTAAACACACTAGCTGTGGTGTTCAATGTTAACGTTGAGCGTAAGGCACTCCAGTCCCATGCAGCTTCAACTTGGCTCTTAGCCTCATTAATAAAGTCACCAATTAAACGAGCGTAGCTGTTAGAGTTACCAATACCTTGAACTGTACCGACTTCGCTTTCTCGTAAGCGCCTCATAACTCTATTGACAAGTTCTAAATATGTCATTTGTTTCTTCCTTTGTTGCTATTATACCACAGATTTCTCAATTTGTCAAGCTTTATTCTGTTACCAAACCCCACCAAAACCAGTATCAGCTGCTGGGCCACCTTGACCACCCCCTTGAGAACCATATCCGGGGCCAACTGTATATCCCATTCCTCCACCATCAATACCAGCCCCACCTGCCCCAATCTGCGCTGCTACAGCTGCTGCCTCTGCACCCATATCTGCGTTTGCTTGTGCTTGTTGTGCAACCGATAATGGCGTGTTGGTAGTTGGTGCTGTTGGTGCTGGTGTTGTGTTCCACCCCTTTCCTAGCGCATAACCAAGCGTTGGCATTCCAAACAAAGCACCACCTAGCATACCCATCATAGCGGGTGATAGACCACCAGTAAACCCATTACCAAGATTACCCCCCGGCCCTCCTAAACCACCGTCTACTCCCATGTCTATTCCGGGTGTCCCATTAGGTGTTCCGTTGTTTTCACCACCCCACTCACCACCTCCTCTCAGCATACCTTCATCCATAGCTTTCTGAGCATCCTCAGCTTCTTTTTTAAGAAGTTCTTCATCTAGGGTTGCTTGGTTACGTGCTTGGATAGCCCTTGACTTGTAGAAGGGGTCTTCTCTATACTGAGCATTATCACCCGTCATAGAGCCAGAAAGCATAGAGCTTTGATTAACAGTGGGCAGCACACCCATTAAGTCTTTAACATAGTTAGCAAATGAATTCATTATCTATTCCTCTTGTTCTTCTTTGAACGTTCGTTACGCTCTGGTAATTTTCTTTTCATTAGAATTGTCCCTTCGTGTATATTGCCCACAGTAACCCTACCACAGCAAATAAACCAGTTGAAACCAGTATAACAGCCAATGTAATGTTAACTATATCGCCAACCTTCTGTTTAAACCGCAGGTGAGAGGCTCTAGCAATCGCCGCTGCCTTATCTCTCCCCTTACGTGCCTCTACTTGGAATTGTAACCATTCATCCCACATGCCGGGAGCACCTTGGTAAATGAATAACTCTTTTAACTCTTGCTCTTGTTGTTTAAGTACAGCTAAGGCCATAAACTCCTCTAACTCACTGCCACTGCCCTTAGCATTTAACTCATGTTGCATCTTAGCCTTACTGTTAAAGTAATTCATTATATGTGAACCCACTGCCATAAAATCACCACCGTTACTGATAGTTTCTTTTATGACAGCAAATGCGGCGTTGGCTATGGCGAGTTCAGCTATCATTATCTAGTCCAAGTTGTAATAAACCAAGTAAGAAAGCCGCCAGCAATAGAAGCAATAGTCATTCCCATCCAGAAGCCACCTTTAGATTGGTTAGCTAACTCAAGAAGACTTTTAATATCCTTGCTCATGTCATCAACTCTATTTTCTAATGTTTCCACTGTAGCTAATAACTTTCCATATTCAATAGGGTTAATCTGTTCCATTGGTTACTCCGGCTTCTCAGGCCATACGATTTCATTAGGGAAATTAGCTTGTTCAGTAACATCACGCAAAGCCTGACGGTAGGTTGCCCACTCTGTGCCAACTGTTGTGCCAGCTTCAAAGGCTTTAATAGCCATCCAGTCACAGCTTGCAATCAAACCGTCACGTGTGTTGCGAGCAGCAAGAGCAGCCTCAGCATCTTTGGTTGCTGTGTACGCTTCTTCTTGTGAGGCTTTAGTTACTGTAACCTCTGTTTCTGTACCGTCTTCAGCAACGTCTGTGCGTATGTAGTCAGCGAACATGTCACGTTCAGCGTATGCTTGCACCCAGTTGCCTAGTGCGTCTTGTACAACACCATCACGGTAGACTGACTTGTACTCACCAGAGGCCGCTGGAGCCGGAGCCGCAAGTACTGGGTCAATGCCAAGGCTGTCGCATATAGAGGCAGTCCATACCCGTGGCAGGGATGTGTTAGGCATTAAACGGCGTATCTCGCCTTGTGTGTTTACTGCACCAGTAATGCGATTACGATATTCAGACATATATTGATCCTTTAAAAGTCTGTTGAGGGTTACGCTATTGCTAAGAAGATGTAAGTACCACCGCTTGCATTCAAATCCGCTGGCGCTGATGATGTTACGGTGAAGCCTGATGCCAATGGGTCAATGTAATCTGTGTTGGTTACTTCAGCCGCTGGGGTGTTCATTAGCAGGTAATGATCATTACCAGCCACAATACCCCTAGCTGAGTCCCACACATACCAATCACCAGTGGAGTCAGTTCGCTTGATAAGAATAAACCGAGCACCTGCACTAAAGTTGCAATCAATATCTAGGCTACCGCCAGTTCCGGTGTAGCTGCCCACTTTACTTACACCAGCTAGGGTGGCGAAGAGGTAGGCGACATACTTTGCTCCATTTATGGAGCCAAGATTTGAGTCTCTAACACCAATATAAGTGGGCGAGCTATAAGCTGTTCCCTGATATAGAGATGCATCATCCGCTGATGAGCTATTAAGACCAACTGAATACACTATTGAACCGTTAGTAAGAGTAGTAACCAACCAATCTGCTGTATTATCTCTTCTTTTAAGTATTACCAATTCTGGTGATACTTGGAGGTTGTGGTAAACCAAAAGCGTATTTCCCGTACCTGTATAGCAAACCACATCCATAAAGCCGGGGGCACGTTTGAATGAAGCAGTTACAAATGTACTCCCGGATGCATTAGAATAAGTGTATGCGGTTGGTAATTCGTAGCCCGTATTAAAGTCATAATCAATCCAGTCATATAACGTATTATATCCAGCGCCGTTTACGTCTGTTTGATGCATCCCATCATAAAGTCTTGCTCCTAAACAAGCTGAAAGACCTTGTTGTCGCCCACTAGTTAAATTAGCATCAATAGGAAAACCTGTACTAATAAAACGATCATTAGCTTCATTACCTGAGTATGTTTGAACATTAAAAACCTCAGTCCCCGCCTCTGGAGTTTTCATTGGGCGGCGAATGGCTATGTAGATGTAGGGGACTCCAGAAGAATTACTGTCAGCATTTGCGGAAACTATCTCAAACCCGGTTGCAGTTGGGCTTATTCTGTTTGCAAACTGCGTTGGATCGGCTGTGTTTGCAAAAAGCTGTTCATCGTTACTGGACGATACAGTCAAGCCACGCATTGTGTCGTAAATGACCCAATCTTTGACGCCTGTACTTTTTATTAACAACCACTGAGGTTCCCAACCAAGATTGATAACTGGCCCAGTTGCGGAGCCATTACCTGTATAACTCCCACAGCTAATTACATTCTGCTCACCATCGTCTCCAAAGCCGCCAGCATCGTGGGCGAATAGGTAGGCTACATAAGTTTTACCGCTACCATTTACACCATCGTACCCATAAACTGAGAATTCTGTTGAAGTTGGGGCTGTATCGTTCCAGTAAATGTTAGAAGTGCTTTCTGCCGAGGTATTGAAAGCTAATGCTTTTGTTGCTCCTAAAGACCTATGATAAATACGCCATTGTTCACTTTGGCTAGTACACTTAACAATAATCATTCCCGGTGTAGAGCCAAGATCATGCGCCACTGTACGGGTATTTACACCATTCCCCGTGTAGGTCACAACGTCAAAGAACTTTGGAGCCTTGCGGAATGTCCATGAGGCTACGTTCCCTGTGGTATTGTTACCGCCACCTGCAGTCCCTAGTGAAAATCCATTGCTATTAAAAGAACTCAAATCGCCATAAAGCGTAGTCGCTGCCAAAGTAGTGTTTGAGTTCAGTTGAGAGGCTGGAGTTCTTTCAGTGTCGTGTAATGAGTGGGCGCTGGCAAACCCCCGATTCTTTAACCAAACCAACCCACCTTCACCATAACCAGTATTAGCCTCGGCATTGCCATTAACTGTAATAACGTAAGCGTTGTTAGAGTTGTCTACAAATGGTGTGTTACCTTGACAGGTAAGAAGTGAAGTACCTGAGATAGCTGTACGTGCTGTTGTGGGTGGTGTAAAGTTGGATGTGTAAATGGCAGTGCCTGTAACAACATGGAAATTACTAAGGTAACCATTAATATAATAACCATTGGGAGAATACCTACCTATTACAAACGAAGTTCCTGTATTTATATTAGTTGTATTTGTTACACTTCCTACGCTAGAACCGTCAATATAATAACTAAGATTTGATCCATTTCTTACTGCGGCATGATGATGCCATTGTCCATCAAACGGAGTACCACCACTTGTGGTAAGTACAACACCACCGTTCACAACAAAAATAATATTAGTAGAAGCACTATCATGCTGTATTGCAATACGTTGCGTTGCTATACTTGGTTCATAAAACTCAAAAAGCACACCATAGTTGTTAGGTGCTGAATTTTTGTACCAAAACTCAAATGTAAAATTACCAGTGCCGGGGCGAATAGCCTCCGCTCCTGAAACTTTACTTAAATAAGCAGAGGCCCCATTAAAATATACATTCCCGCCTAAATAAGCATCACCAAGTTTAATTCCATTATTAATTGTTTGTGTTGATCCATTGCCCGTATATAAGTAAGTTGAGAACACATCTTCAACATATTCATTCGCGCCACCACCACCAACACCAGCAGCGGCTTGTACAATATCTCTAATAGCCATTACGCCATCCCCAATCCAAGGACAAAGCCTCTCCAAGTAGTGCCACCGTCATACGTAAAGAATGCCAATACGTCTGTGCCTGATGCTGTTAGTGTAGGAGCTGTCGCAGCCGCCCAAGTTACTGTTGAGCCAGCGTTAAATGTAAAAGTCACGGCTGGGCTGGCCCCGTTTGCTAACTCAAGCACAAAAGCACTAACAGAGCCTGTAGCGGCTTCATTAGTTAGAGTTAACGTCAGTGTTCCAACGGATGACTTGGTAAAGTAATTGCCCAGCGCTAGGTCAATCTCGGCAGCAGCAATCGCCACCCTAGTCTCAACTACGCTTTTACCAAACGTTTGTACGGCTGTGAATGTGTTGGCTACATCGTTCTTAGTTGTGTCGGCATCGTAAGCTTGTACTGTACTACCAATGTCAGCGTCTACCACAATGGTAGCGTCATAGGCTTGTACTGAAACCCCTATGTCTGCATCTACAACAATTGTTGCGTCATAGGCTTGTACTGAAACCCCTATGTCTGCATCTACAACAATTGTTGCGTCAAAAGCTTGTACTGTTGAGCCAATAGCTGCGGCAGTTAAATAACTACTTGTATCAATTAAATAAGAAAGAGAAGCCCACACAGTTGTGCCATCTCCAATTTTAATCTTACTTGTGTCAGTCTCAGCACCCAACTCACCCTGAGCTAAAATTGGGTTAGCTGAAGTCCAGTTAGCAGCAGTATCCCTACGAATTTGAATCATATCAGCCATTAGCTGTTCCTCCGTTAATTAATTGTGCAGCGGTATAAACACTGTTAGAAAAACCACCATCTGCTGACTTATCACCACCTAGAATAACAGTTGCCCAAGAAGCGTCAGTACCATCAGTAGTTAAAAACTTACCGTCATTACCTGATTGACTAGGAAGGGCATCAAGTGTAACCCATGCTGTGTCGTAGTCGGCGTTACTACCTTTAGCAATAACTTGACCCGTTGTACCCCCAGCATTAACACCACCTCCGGGAATACCTTGTATACCTTGGTCACCTTGAATACCTTGGTCACCCTGTGGCCCTGTATTTCCAATGACCCCTTGTATACCTTGGTCACCTTGTGGCCCTGTATTTCCAATGACCCCTTGTATCCCTTGAGCGCCTGTGTCTCCAGTAACCCCTTGAATACCTTGAATACCTTGTATCCCTTGAGCGCCTGTAGCGCCTGTAACCCCCTGTATGCCTTGTACTCCTTGAATACCTTGAGGAATTACAAACGATAGGACTTGAGCACCTGATGGGCCTGTAATGGTGGCAGCAGCGTCAGTCCCCGCAGCACCAGTAGTAACAGTACCAGTTGCTAAACGGGCAGCGTCAGTGGCATTTAAAATATAAGCTTCAGCTGCGTCTTCAGATAAAGCAGCAGCTAAGGCACTAGCAGCGGCGGCGGTAGCACTTGTAGTTGCCTCTAACGCTTTTGCAGTTACAATAGTTAAACTTGCGTCTTGAGTACTATCTCCAGCGCCACCATTTCCACGAAAGATTGCCATAAAAACTCCTTGTTATCCTTTGTTGAAAGACTCTAACAAAAGCCCTTTAACAAAGAAGCCCCCCGAAGGGAGCCTCTTTTAGCTTAATTAGGCTGTCATTGCAATTGCAACAGCAGCTTCATCACGCAACTCAGCCACACCGTAAAGCATGTCAGAGGTAAACAATGTACCCAAGTACTCTTGCTTGTACTGAGTTTGTGAGCGAACGCCCATTTGCTCAGCCAACACAAACGCATCTTTGTGGAACATCATACCGATACGGGCAGCGCCTGTGGCAGTCTCGCAATTGGTAGAAACGTAAACCTTAACGCCATATACGTTACCAATTTCACCGTTGCGGATAGTGTTACCACCACCAGTTTCGCCAGTGAAAGCTTGCTCAGTGAAACGAGCCAAGCCCATCATCACGTTACGAGCTACAGGAGGCAATACCAACACACGACCGTCCATAGGTACATCAGCATCATCCAACGTCTGGATAACCTTACGGAGGCCAGCGTCAGTGATTGCTGACTCGTTAGTACCAGTGTAGGCGCTTACGCCATCACCAGCAATAACAGCGTACTCATAAGCAATAGTACCAACAGCGCTAGTACCGTTTTTCGCATTACGACCCAACTTAATCAAGTCAGTGTCCACTTGCTTAGCCAAAGCGTAGCCAGCGTCACCAGTGTAAAACTTACG
>TARA_B110000503_G_scaffold53178_1_pt1 | contig 16772 bp, 20 predicted proteins | sample TARA_B110000503 | Tara Oceans TARA_B110000503 (sample SAMEA4397472) | marine metagenome | biome: Polar Biome; feature: [SRF] surface water layer (ENVO:00010504); material: water (ENVO:00002006), including particulate matter (ENVO:01000060) such as... | depth 5 m | reverse complement strand
AGAGATGACAATGGAATTCGACCCCTTCGTTCTTGCTCGCATCCATTTCGCGGCCAATATCAGCTTCCACATTCTGTTTTCCGGTATCACCATTGGGCTCGCCTGGGTGTTGCTGTACTTCCGTGTGCGATTTACGTTGTCCGATGATCGCGCCTGGGAATACGCCTACTATGTTGGGGTATATTGGCCTGTACATATTTCTGCTCGTCTCTTACATTCAGGCGCTGCGCTATCTGGCCTCTAAACCAGCGCAGTCTCTAACATTGGAGCCCGACTTCAAGAGCAGTTCCAAATTGCCGGAGACACCCTGATGGAAGAATTCCTGCCGGTCTTTTTTGTCGCCGCGATGGGACTTGCGCTGCTGCTTTATGTGATTCTTGATGGCTTTGGTCTGGGCGTAGGGCTGCTACTGCCGCTCGCCGATGAGATTGAAAAAGACATCATGATTGCCTCGATCGGTCCGTTCTGGGATGCCAACGAAACCTGGATTGTGCTGGGTATCGGTATTCTGCTGATCGCATTCCCCCAGGCTCACGGGATCATACTGACAGAGCTGTATATCCCGGTGACCGTGATACTGTTTGGACTGATTCTGCGCGGTGTTGCCTTTGACCTCTGGGTAAAGGCGGGCGATGCGCGCAAACATCTGTGGAATCGTGCGTTCTTCCTAAGCTCCTTGACCGCGTCGATGTCTCAGGGCTGGATGTTGGGTGCCTACATTACCGGCCTGCAACCCTCAATGACCAGTGGATTGTCTGCGGCACTGATCGCACTGACACTCCCCTCGTTATATATCATGCTGGGCGCCGGCTGGTTGCTGATAAAGACGGAGGGCGCGCTATGCGATAAAGCGCTGCGGTGGGGCCGTGTCGCCCTGCCACCGATGGGTCTTGCGCTGCTATTGGTAAGCATCGCCACGCCGATTGTCAGCAATGAGATTGCAAACCGCTGGTTCACCTTGCATCTAACCGGCTAGTTATATTCGAGCAGATTTGAAATTGATTGCACCAGAATGGGAGGGAATGAGAAGAGACCTCCAGGAATTCACCGGTGAACGCAGGATAATTAACCGCGTCTCCTGCCCTCTTTCTATCCAGATAGAGAGGGTCAGATGCCAGTAAGAAGGTATTCATGCGTAAAATTAAAGAAGTCCTGCGCCTGGCGTGGGCGTGTAATCACAGCCAGCGACAAGTTGCCCGCCAGTGCAGTTTGTCCAGGCCCTGCACCCGAATGGCTGCAACTACAGCTGGTTCTGCGATCATTATCGACGCTGGCTGGGAAAGCGGGATGTGTCCATGCGCCAGAATCACCGCGCTGGTGAAAAACTGTTTAGCGACTATGCCGGTCACACGATTCCCCTCATCAACCGCCACACCGGTGAGATTACCGAAACATAGATCTTCGTGGCAGTCATGGGCGCTTCCAATTACACCCTTGCTGAGGCAACCGCCAGCCAATCCTTACCCGACTGTATCGGCTCGCACCGGCGCGCCTTTGAGTTCTTCGGCGGTGTGACCGAGATATTGGGCCCACATCATGGTGAATATCATTTCAATTGCCGCCTATGAGGTGATCGGCCACAAGGCCATCGTCACCTAAGCTCGCTACGGTAGAACGCGTCAACGTTCTGGAACGAGAGAAGGCGGTAGGTAAGCAGGGCCAGCTGACCTTCGGTTTCACCCTCGTCGGCCAAAGCTGTATGAGCGCACCAACGTGATGATCACCACCAATGTGGGCTTTGGCGAATGGGCGAGTGTATTTGGCGATACCAGCATGACGACGGCGCTACTGGCTCGACTGACTCACCACGGCCATATCGTGGAAACGGGCAACGAGTCCTGGCGGTTCCGTAACAGTTTGACCAGCAACAACAGCAAGCGACGGAAACCAAGCACACCAACATCAGAAGAAAAAAAACCTATACAGCAGAATTATCCACAGGCGACTAGGTATACTGGAAACGATAATTCGGGGTAAAATTAGATGGAAACATCGGGTCAGTTTTAGGTGGTAATCAACAGCTAGACGAAAAAAACCGTAATTATTAAAAACTGCTGAATAGTGCACAGAGAATCAGCTTTACACATGTCTAAACAAGCGGATCGACTCTCGATAATTATCGAGTATGAACAGACCATTCTGAACGGCGACCCCCGGTGCCTTGAGCTACTGCGGGTATTGCAGTTTCAGGTCATGGATTATCTGGCTGAGGATCGCACTTTTTTGGTTCAGCAGCCTGTTGAAATTCTCTTTGTTCACAATGAGAACAGCGTCCTGTCGAAGTGCCTGTTAGACCAGCTCCGCATCATCAGCTTAGAGAGCACAGGAAATATCGACGTCCGATTTGTCGCCACAGACTCCAGCGCCTATTACGTACAGAAAAATATTGGCTACCAGCGGAGTCTTGGTTCGATTAACGTCTTTATTGACAGTGATGTGATTCCGGATTCGGGATGGCTGGCGCGACTTCTTGAGCCTTTCGCTTCTCCGTCCGTCCAAGTGGTTTGTGGTAACACCTACATAGAGCCGAGTGGCATTTTAGAAAAGGCTTTCGCACTAATATGGTTTCATCCTAAATATGTGCCAGAACCTTCACCCTTGGAGCACAGTATCAGGATCAAACGTTGGACTGACTTTTTCCCAGCGAACAACTTTGCCATGCGCCGATCTGCAACCACCGATCCACCGTTTCCCAGACTGCAGGGCGATGTCAGGGGGTCCTGCGCAGCTCTCGCCGCAGAACTGCATGATAGCGGTATCGAAATCTGGCATAGCCTTGGAGCCGGAGCTAGCCATCCAATTCCCGACGGGGCACTAGGCTCGCTCTTGCGTGCCCTGGTCCACGGCAGGGATCTCATCATTATTTCTCGCTATTTAAGGAAAAGGGGCAAGCTTGGGGATGATAAGAGCGCTCATACTTGGCTCTTGCTCTGGTTCAAATCGATGGTTCGAGTTCCTGGCGCAATAAAGAAGCGCTTTCGCCTCGTGGGCATTTCATTTTTTGAACTGCCTGTCGTCTTGTCGATCTGCGCCATCTATTATGGCGTGATGATTTCTGGCGCGATACTGACTTACGTCAACACTCCTTTCATGTTGCGTCACTTCAGGCTTCCCGGGCAACCTCGATATGGTGGGTGAGCAGCCGAGAGTCTCTGTGATACTTCCGGTATATAGAGCCGAGCAGTACATCAGGCGATGTATCGAAGGTCTTCTTAATCAGGACTGCGAGTTCGACTTTGAAATCATTATGGTGAATAACAATTCCCCCGATCAATCGGCTAACATTATTGGTGAATATTCAGACATAAAACTCCTGAGCGAAACAAAGCAGGGCGCATATGCTGCGAGAAATATGGGTATTCGAGCGGCGGTGGGCGATATCCTCGTTTTTACTGACCCTGACTGTATACATAAGTGTGATTGGCTGTCGCTGGTCGAGGCGACAATGCGTGATCCCGCTATTGGAATTCTTGTAGGCTCATCGTTGTCGTTTAGCCCTCTCCCCGGACTCCGACATCTTGATGCCTACGAACGGCAAAAGGAATCCTTTATCCTCTCCAGTGAGGATCCGATACTCTATTGGGGCCGCACGAGTAACATGGCGGTTCGTGCGGAGATAATGAGGCAGTTCGGGCCCTTTCACGAACTGCTGAGAGGTGCCGATGTCATCTTTGTTCGCACGGTCGTCAATATGACCTCTTGCGATGGTGTACGGTATGCGCCGGAAATAGCAGTCGAGCATCTTGAATTGAACTCGGTAGGGACCTACCTGAGAAAAGTCTTTATCTATGGCCGCAGCCGTGTTTACTACAACCAGAAGATTCGCGCACGTCCGCTAAGTATGAGAGAGCGTCTTCACGTGTATCGCCAGACGATCCGGACCGAGCAATATTCATGCTTCGACGCCGCAGTGCTGTGTGCCCTGCTCATACTAGGGCTTTGCTGCTGGTATGCCGGTGCTGCAACGGCCTGGAAGAAAGAAGTCCAGTCGTGAATACGCCAGCCCATATGGCGATGAGTGTCTTTATCTGGTCGGACGAACCCGGTTGGCCAGCCGCTGCCGCAATCACGGTCGGTGCATGGCTTCCAGACATCCCAATGTTTATCTTTTTTGCCTACCAAAAGCTCCGCAGAGTCGACGATAAAAAAATCTGGTCCGAGGCCTACTACGATCCAGCGTGGCAGATATTCTTTGATATTCCAAACTCATTCCCACTCATACTTGCAATGTTAGCGATTTGCTTTGTACTTGGACTGCACATCGGAGTACTTCTGACTGCGAGCGCGGCGATTCATCTGTTATGTGATTTTTTTCTCCATCATGAGGATGGGCACCGTCACTTCCTTCCATTTAGCAGCTGGCGGTTCTTTAGTCCTGTGTCTTACTGGGAACCGAGTCGCCACGGTAATATTTTTTTTGGTTTCGAGATTTTATTCGTTATCGCGACCTGCAGCAGCGTAATCCTGGAAAGTCCTAATGACTATATGCGCATGGCTGCAATAACGGCGGCTTCTCTATATTTCGTAGGGGTCGCGATCTCCCAACTTAAATGATGACCTCGTAATTGACGGCTGTTAGCAATTTTTGATCACCTAAAATCTGTTTCAATGAGAAAATTACCAACTTTTTTATGTCTCACAGTCGGTGTAAAACGAGATCTGTCGCGTGGGCGCTCGCGTTTTGCTCTCGTGTGCTACCCTTGGCGAGATTGACCTCGACCCATTGTGAAGAGCGAGGCCTCCATGGCAGCTAATACATTGCATAAGTTACGGCAACTTGTTAGCCAGGGGCACTTGCAGATCACGCATATTCTTGCCCCCCCACGAACAATGTCGACAATTCTGGAGGTCGCTCTTAGTCAGGCGGTACATAGTCAAATCCATGAGCCGTTTCGCAAAATAACAAAAAGAAAAAACACCCAGCGTGGCTTCGAAACGATCCTGCTGAGGGTCGAGGAACTCCGCCAAATGCATGCCGGCCCGATCCAGATTGTGATCAAGGATATTTCCGAGTTTACACCAGAGGAGTGGGCAACCTGGATGCCAATGGTACAGAATTTCGTGTTCGTCGTTCGAGAGCCCCATCTGCAAACACGTTCGCTCATCAAACTCTCAGTAATCCAGGCTTTATCTTCTAAAACGCTATCTGAGCTCGTGAGAATACTGCGCCTGGGCATTCTCCATGAGCGCTCTTTAGGGCGATTGTTTTTGGCCAGACAACAGGCCCTCGAATTTTTGCGATTAAAGTTCACCGGAGCAGTTAAAACTGAAGAGGAACGTATTCAAGATGCTCTTCCCCACATCGAGAGTGGTATTCTCAGTCTTAACCGTGGTACCTACCGGTTGCTGCTCCATTATTTGCAGGCAGTCGAGGAGCATCTGCTGGATTCGCCACATAAAAAACTGGTTATCGTGGATGGCTTGGGGCTTAAAATGGAACCTGCCATAACACTTGGGCGCATAGCCGACAGGTTTGGCTGGGGCAATTTGGCTGTATTGGGCTGGAGCAAGAGCGTGGGAGGCCTGTTCTATGACCGGGACGCCGACGGGGGAGATAATAAGCAAAGAGCCATTAAAAACTCATGGAACCGGCGGGCAGTAAGTAGCACACGCATCGACAAAATTGATGTTCTCCAGGACGCGCCTGCGCCTTTGGCGTGGTTTCCTACTTCAATTCAGGAGCTGATTTGCTCGGATTTACTGCCGATCTATATGCAGTTTCTTATGCATCCGTCAGTAGTGAGTCTCCCGAGTCAGGATCAGCTCACGTCTCCTCTGCAGGGCCTGACTGGCAAAGTGACACTGGGCGACATCAATCCGGTCGCTGCGTATGCGGCAGCCGCGGTTCTTAACATTCGAGCTGAGGTTATTGGCAGCCAGGAGGCTTTAGATGAATTGAGATTAAGGTTGCGCGGCCGATTCGTCGAATGGCATGGCCAGGCATTTGATATCATCGATCAGGCCGTCAAGGAGTCTAGCAAAGTAAAATGATGAGTAAGTGATCCAGGTATAAGAAATATAAACAGGGCGTGTCGACCAGATTGTCTGGTCCGAGCTGGTCGGCAACACTCACACAACGCGAAAAGCTTACCTAATGTCCCAAAAGGTACTGGTTAACTGCTTGAAGTCTGGAAAATCTACCCCCAGATCTCAAGTCAATACCCTATTCTCCTCAGCAAACGCACTCATCCTGAGCATTCGATAATGCCTAGCACGGACCAGATGCCGCCCCAAATTGAAAAGATTATGGACAGTAGCATGGGCTGTCACATACCGCTGCGCTTGCCTCATCGACCTGAATCGCCAGGATACCGGGCACGGCCATAACGACACAGTTTATTATCCGTAACGAGCTCTCTTGGTTCTTCACCGTGTGACCTGAGAAGGCGTTTAAAGAAGCGCTTAGCACTAGCCCCATCTCGCCTAGCCCGTAGGCACATATCTACATCTTCACTGGTAAACCTTATGCTGCGATTATGTGCGCGTAGTCTTCGCATAGCCAGCGCCAAACATTGCCGGTTGATGGGCAGTCCATGCGCTCTGGCCACCTTCTTCCTGTGCCCCTGACCAATGCCGAACACAGTATCGGCGTGGTCAAGCAATTGTGTCCTCCAGTCCTGAATTTGATTTTGGCGTACGAAGATTTCTCGATGCCTTGGCTGCAGTCCATAATCCATACAAGTTGGCAGTGCACCTTGTTTGGACTGCAAGCTATCGCGATCTTGGGTTGAGTGCGTTCACTGGATGAAGTAGGGCGGTGGTTGGGCCCTTGGTTGGGGTACTCAGGCATTAAATACTTTATTAGGCAGAACCGTCGCTGATGTTTAATTGAGCATTAGATAGCCGAACCTTGTCTTTGAATAGCAATCCAGGCTTCGATATTTTTCCCGACTTTGATTGGCAGTACTCGCCAGAACATAATGAATGGGGTGCCATCCTTCTTATAATTAATCGTCCTTCCCTCAAATTTCTTGCCGTCTTTAAGTGCTGTCGCAAGACGATCGATAACTTTTTTGTCAGTTCCCTTGCCCTGAAGGATACGCGGAGTTTTGCCAATTACATCAGCTGGCTGGTGGCCGGTGAGCTTTTTGAAGGCATTGTTTGCGTAGGTGATTTTACCCGCGGCCGTCGCGTCGGTAATCAGGATTGAGTCAAAGCTATTTTCCGCGAGCACTTTCAGCAGTGCTAAGCTGGCTTCAGCTCCGCCCAACGATTTTTCGATAGTATATGGCATTATGCTTCCAATTTTTGTTAAGTATGGTGCTCATGTGTACGTTACCACTGCGGTCTTCAGATCACCAAAAAATGAAATATAACGCCGTCGATAGTTAAAATAGCGTCTTTTGACCACAACTAATTGCCAAATCGATGTTTAACGCCTTTTAGACTCGTTGTGGAGCTGATTAAGGATTACCGGACTTTTGCTCTTTTCGCAGCCGAAGCAACCATGAGCTTTTGTTTTTTTCCGCGTCATAGAATACTGCCATAGTGAAGAAGAACATCAACAGAAGTACGATATGTGCCGCTACGCTTATACCGAAATAGATTATGCTGCCAAGATATATCGCGAATGCACCGCTCCAAAGAGTTGCCAGAATTATCATAATAAACATTCTGCTAGGCGGATCTGGAATATGTCTGAGTGGATTTTTACTGGAGTCAAAAATATATTGATAGGCATCATAAATTCGAAGTGCAAGCTTTTTCATGTCAAATCCTCCAATCAGAAATATTATCCTCAGTATACGGTCGAATGTCCAGCCTGGATCAGTCAGCAGAACGACATGCCGCAACGGCCCGGGCTCAACGGTTTAAGCGCGTCGTCAACTTTGACATCGAGGTATGTGGCCGTTGGGGTGGATCGAACCCTGTACGCGAAAACAGATCGAAAAGGAGGGGACCCGAGAACAGTGCGCAAGAGTGCTGGTTCTCAGCCAGTGCTTGCGCCAGTTACAAAAAAATAGGCTAAAGATGTCTTGCTGGAAAATGTGGCTATCGCGCCAAAGGCAATTGACAAGCCTTGCGAAGAGTGGGTATGTTACTATAATGCAGTCAAGGTCGTCGCAAGTTCTCGCGGTGGGCCACCCCCGTCAGGTAAAAACTGTGAAGTCACTGAGTCAAGTTTGGCTAATTCGCCTCGGCGCTGCAATGTCTCTGACACTCTTTATTAGCACCCCAACATCCGCGATTATCGATGTCGATGGCCTTAGTCAACCAAACGTACAGCCTGAGACCACTGAAACTGCGCCGAGGATTATTGTCAAGCTCCGCAACGTCAATGCCAATGATAGCCAGTCCAGCCGCAGCCAACGCACACGTCTGGCACTCGAGCGACTGGAGCTAAGAGACGCTGTGCGCCTGCATCAACAGCGTAGTATAGCCACTGGTGCGGAGCTTGTGCGGATGGAGCCGGCCGATCGTGGTCGCCTACAGCAGGTCATTACAGCCCTGCGTGCGGACCCTGAGGTTGAGTACGTAGAAGAAGATATACTGATGCATCCGTTGTTCACGCCGAACGATAGTCGCTATAGCGAGCAGTGGCAGTACTTCGAGTACACTGGCGGCCTGCGTATGACCAGTGCGTGGGATAGCGCAACAGGGAGCAATGTCGTGGTCGCGGTCATCGACACGGGTTACCTCCCGCATTCCGATCTCGCAGGCAATTTGCTGCCCGGCTACGACATGATCGGCGATATATCCGCATCGCAAGACGGTGACGGTCGTGATAGCGATGCCTTGGATCCGGGTGACTGGGAAACCGCAGGTCAGTGCTCCGCCGGATCACCGGCATCCGACTCGTCATGGCACGGTACCCATGTCGCGGGCTCCATCGCCGCTGTGACGAACAACGTAACCGGTGTTGCAGGTGTCGCATTTGATGCCCGCATAGTGCCGGTGAGGGTTCTTGGTCGCTGTGGTGGCTACATGTCGGACATAGCGGATGGCATTATCTGGGCCGCGGGTGGCGCTGTGAACGGTGCGCCCGCGAATGTCAACGCAGCCCAGGTTCTCAACCTGTCCCTCGGCGGTAGCGGGCGTTGTTCCCTCACCAGTCAGACAGCTATTAACATTGCCCGCTCCCTGGGCTCGACCGTGGTCGTTGCGGCCGGTAACGAGAGCGCTGATGCGTCCAACTCTACTCCGGCTAACTGCGCAGGAGTGGTCGCGGTGGCGGCCACCAATCGTGCTGGTGCCCGAGCCTACTATTCGAACTATGGTCCTGTGGTTGACGTGGCAGCACCGGGCGGAGGCGTAGGCGGAGGTATTCTGTCGACCCTGGACACCGGTACTACCGGCCCCGCCAGCGACAGCTATGCATCCTATCAGGGCACCTCGATGGCCGCCCCACATGTCGCAGGCGTTATCGCACTGTTGTACGCCACCGATCCCACTATCACGCCTGATCGTGTCGAGACCATCCTCAAGAACACTGCTCGAGCCTTTCCGGGTAACTGCAGTGAATGCGGTAGCGGCATAGTCGATGCGACGGCAGCCGTCGCGGCTGCCGCTGGCGGCAATAGCGGTGGTAACGTATTGGACAATGGCACGCCGGTGAGCGGCCTTGCTGCGGGTACCGGCTCACAGCTTTACTTCACTATGGAGGTACCCGCCGGCGCGACCGAGCTATTATTTGCGATGTCCGGGGGTAGCGGTGACGCTGACCTCTACGTCAGTTTCGGTAAGGTACCAACGACCTCTAGCTACGACTGCCGGCCCTACCTGACCGACAATAACGAGACTTGTAGCATCAGCAACGCGCAGGCCGGGACCTACCATGTAATGGTGTTAGGCTTTTCTGCGTTCTCGTTGGTCTCGCTAGTCGGCAGTTACACTGAGTTCATCGATTTAGATGGTGATGGCTTTACAGATATTGCTGATAATTGCCCGTCAACACCCAACTCCGATCAGTTAGACGCTGATGGAGATGGCAGCGGGGATGCCTGTGATAATTGCCCGCTAACACGCAACCCTGACCAGTTAGACTCCGATAAAGATGGTCGCGGCGATGCATGTGAGGGGCTTCCTGCCGGCTGTTAAACAGCGGGGATACCGCAGGTCCTGGCGCTCTTGGGTAGCGTCCTGCATGACGTTCTACTCTCTCGAGTTTTTTGCTACTTAATGCTGTTACCTGCTCATCGAATGGTGCGTCCTTTAGCGCTGCGGCAGGAAGCTGCACTATGATCCTATGTGGGAGTCCGAGAGCTTGCTTTAGAGGACCAGTTAAAATAAAAATGGAATCAGTAATCTATCACCACACTAAAAGTATATTTCTTACGAAGAGAACATAATGATCACAGCTCCCTCCCAAATGCGCGCATGGCGATTACATGAATACGGTCAGCCAGTCGACGTGCTAAGACTGGAGCACGTTGACATCCCAGAGCCCGGTGATGGGGAGTTACGAGTCAAGGTGCTTGGCATACCATTCAACCTAAATGATCTGGAACGCGTCACCGGCGGCAACATGATGGTACGACCAGAATTCCCCTACAGCCCGGGCATGGAAGTCATGGGGCAGGTTGAAAAATGTGGCGCGGGATGTGAATCGTGGCAAGGCAAGCACGTGGTTGCCATGCCTGCCGGTGCGCACGGCGGCTATGCAGAGTATGCAATCTGCCCGCCGGTATCGGCCTTTGAAGTGCCTAAAGAAATACCCTTGCCAGATGCAGCCGGACTTTACTTCCCTTATCATTTGGCTTGGTTAGGTTTAATCGAGCGGGCTAAAGTGCAATCGGGTGAAACCGTATTAATCCATGCTGCCGCTGGCAGTGTCGGTTCGGCCGCTATACAGCTGGCGGTGAATGCCGGTGCACGTGTTATTGCTACCGTCGGTGCAGATGAAAAGTTGGACTGGTGCCGCATGCTCGGTGCAGACATTGCCGTTAACTATCTCACGGACGATTTTGTGGCTGTTGTTAAAGAAGCGACCGGAAAAAAAGGTGTTGATATCGTATTCGATACAGTCGGCGAAGCGGTCATGGAAAAATCACTTGGCGCAATTGCGTATAACGGTCGCTATATCATGATGGGATTTTCATCTAACAAAACCGTGGCGGATGAAAAGTTTTTAGTGCCGCGCCGCCTGGCGCTAAGCAACATCAGCCTATGCGCAGTGATGCTTGCCTATGCAGATGAGGCTATGTCAGATTTCTTGAAAGATGGCATGGGCTGGAACTTCGTACCTGTGGCGCTAGGCGAAAAAATTAATAAGGATATTGTTTCGCTCGTACAGCAAGGAAAAATAAAACCGGCTATTGGTCAAGTCGTTGACTTCGAAGATATACCGCAGACACTACAAGACTTGGCTGACAGAAAAACGGTTGGCAAAGTTATCGCTACACTTTAGCGTAATGATATTCTGCGACTCCTTTTTTGAATCGCTGAATTGGAGGCCATACCAATGCATCGCATAATATTATCTTCAAAGCATAGGCCGGACTAACACCCCATTCGATGAACCCTAACCTAAAGGTTCGCAATACCGCAAACTGTTGTCGCGGCAGGTGGCGCCCGCTGCTAATGAATAGGTCAAATTTCAGAAGGAAAGAGCGTGAATCGCACAGATTAGGAATTTCGTTTGCGAGTGAGGTTTTTCCGGCCCACAAAGAGGTCTTGCCAGCCTCTTTCTTAAGCATTATGGTGCCAGCGCCTCTCATGCTGCCGCCTTTTTGCAATGTTTCGCCGGTGTCACATTGATTCTATGCTTGCTATTAGGCGCCAGAACTCCATGGAACCGTGTCAGATCGGCTCGGGGTTTAGGCGCCAGAGCAGCCAGCTTGGCAATAAAGTCCAATGGTGCGAAGATAATGAGCGTAGTCCCATTTCTGTAAGGTGTCTTTAGCTTGTATCTGACATTACCCTGCGAGGTGACTGCCGAATCGGCGGATGAATAGATACAAATGCAGTCGTGAGCGAGTGCGTTCAGTGCGAATTCTTTCTGTTGCTTTACCGCTGGTGACGCGCTGGACATCGGCGATTCAAACACCTGATGTGATCAGGATAAATTCTCAAGAATGGATAAAAGTCATGCGCTATACACGGAAGTGCCTCTGTACACTCGCTATGGTCAGCTTGCTGCACGGTTGCAGTAATACCAATGACAGTGACAAATCCAGCCCACAGGATGAGCCACCTAATATTCTCTTTATCATTCTTGACGATGTCGGCATCGATCAGATGCAATCCTTTGGCTATGGTGGAGCGACGCCGCCACAGACTCCCAATATCAATGCCATAGCCGACTCAGGCGTAAGTTTTCGCAACCTGTGGGCGATGCCGGAGTGCTCGCCAAGCAGAGCGCTGGTATTTGAGGGGCGTTACCCTCTGCGCACTAACGTGACAGATGCGATCCTCTCCGTCGATCTTGCCAATTCCCAGGTCCCGCCTTACGAAAGTACCACCCCTGTTATTCTGCGCGAGCGCGGCTATCAAAGCGCCCTGTTTGGCAAGTTTCACCTGACCGGCTCAAACGCCAACGAGACAGCCACTGACAATAACCCGCTGGGATTCACCGCCGTGCATCAGCTTGGATGGGATTTCTTCAAAGGCTGGCAGGAGGGTGCCCCCTACCCCATTGACACGACAGCAGGAGGCGTCGCTGCTCCCGGCGTCAGCTACGCCTGTGGTTTCGTCCCGGGTAGTGAATCAGTACATGGGTCGGATGCAGGCGCCTGTTATTTCACTAACAGTCCCTGTGAAGAGCTCGCCAGCAACGAGCAGGCGCCGACCCCCGGTCGCACCTGTCTGGAGCGCGGTGGTATTTTCGTACCCGACGCGGCTTGCAGTGCCGGGGCTGTGCCCGATAATGTCGACTTTACAGTGCAAAATGGCTACTACGTCGGTGAACTGATCGTCAATCAGCCCGATGGTACCTATGAGGTATATCCGCCCGAGGATCCATCCGGCGCCGCCCGCGCCTATCGCTCAATCATAGAAAGTGACTGGGCCATCGACTGGATCAAAAGCCAGTCTGCCGATGTTCCCTGGATGGCCACGGTTTCATTCTCGTCGGCGCACTCGCCCTTCCAGCAACCACCGGTGTCACTGCTGCCGTCAGGCTCGGTACCGACACAGGATTTCGATTGTGCATCGGCTGGCGATCAGCGTGTGCTCAGTAATCAGATGATAGAGTCGATGGACCGTGAGGTCGGTCGTGTACTGGTCGAGAGCGGCATCGCCACTTTTAACAGCGGCGCCCTGCAGCTTACGCCGGAACATGCCAATACCATGATCGTGGTACTCGGTGATAATGGTACCTATGCGCCAGCTGTGAAGGGTCCGTTTAATCCCGTCCGCTCCAAGGGTACGGTTTACCAGACCGGCGTATGGACGCCGCTGATTGTTGCCGGCTCACTGGTCAAAGAGCCCGGGCGCGATGTGGAGGCCATGGTCAATATTGCTGACCTGTTCCAGTTGTTCGCAGAGATAGCGGGAATCGATGTCTACGACGTAGTGCCGCCGTCACGGCAACTGGATTCGGTTCCGATGCTGCCCTATCTTGAGAATCCGGCACAACAACCCATTCGAGAAACCAATTTCGCCCAGCTGGCTGGAAACATACAACCGGTAGGCTACGAGGTTCCACCCTGCGTGATTCCACTGGGCAATACGGCCACCTGTATTCAACTGTTCGCTTCGCAAAGCCTGTGTAACTCTGAGGGCGGAGTCTGGTGGGGCGAGCCTGATGGTTCCAATCCATCCGGTGTCGGTGCCGGTGCGCCACTACCGAGTTGCTGCGCAGTGAATGAGTACCAGGCAGCCAACGACGCAGCGCTTTACAGCGTACAGCCCGACTCACAACTGGCCATGCGCAATGCTGACTACAAGCTCGTGCAGGCCACTAGCACTAACTGGGATGCACAATTCAGTGCCTGCAAAACAGAATCTGTTACCGAGTTCTACGCCATTGACCAGAATGTACCGCCCAAGCTGGATAACGAGAATTCTGACCTTCTGGCCTCAGGTGGCGTGCTGACCCCCGCGGAGCAAGAGGCCTACTCCAGTCTTTCTCTCGCGCTGCAGGAAACGCTGGATTCAAATGTAACTTGCGTCGGGGATGGCAACCGGGACGGTGTGATTGATGATCTGGATATTGAACAACTCCTCTATTGGCAGGAGCTTTCTGGCATGTCCAGCTGGTATGACTTTGACCAAAACGGCCTGACTAACGAAGCGGATATGGCGTATATCACTTCTGGTTCACTACCGCGTGATTGCCCCTGACCAGGTCGCTGCTGGCGGAATTGGCCGGTGACGGAGTCGAGCGCGATCATCTATGGCGCTACCTCAATGGCGACAAGGGGGAGTTCAAGACGAATTTCTTCTACGCCTTAACCCAGCGGGACCGCGATCAGATAACCGGCTTTGCCGTTGGCATGAACCGCTACCTGAATGAAACCGGCATTGACAACCTGCCCGAGGGCGAAAATTGATGCCGGGGCGAACCCTGAGTCTACAGCTTCGATCAACTGGACCTGATGATGTACCTGCGCAAGATCGCGTAGGCCTCGCATCGCTCCATGGCAGCAAGAAGAGCGGCGCGCGTATTTTCAGTGGCCCACACTGTGGTCATGCCAGCGGATGAATAGCGCCACCCCTTATAGCCAACGCCCAACTCTTCGTTGCCCTTGACCTTGTGAGTCGCGCTCGGAATTCGGTTCGATATTAGGAAACTTGCCGAAGAAATTATTATCGTCAACGGTGCTCAGCCCCACATGGTTATCGTTTCCTCCCACCAGATCGAAGACCGCCTGGCCGGTGTTGGAAGTCACCTGTTCGCCACGGGCGAAGCGATAAGTGTCATCGGGCATGAGGTGGGTACCGGCGCCGCCGGCGTCCCCCGACAGGGCCGTGTGGACGTGCGTATCACCGAAGAAAACATCGGTGGGATAAGCAACGTCAGCATAAGGAGAGTAGAGGCGACTGTCGGTGCCTGCCTGTGGCCTTTGAGCACTTCAACCCGCTGCAGGTCGAGGAACGGTGCGCGGGATTGTTTACCTCGGCCCATATAGATGCCGTCTATATAGGTACCAATCGAGCGCTCAAAACCCAGGTTGACGCCAGAGCCGATGCCGCGAATAAATAAGTTGTCGTCCGCGCCGGATTTACTGACGGTGACGTTTGGCATGATAAAACTCAGTTCCTCCAGGTTAGTCATATTCATCTCCTGCATCTGCTGGGCGCCTATTGTCTGCACCGACACCGGAATATCCTGGACGTTTTCTTCCTGCTTACGAGCGGTTACGATGACTTCCTCGAGCACAGCATTCTTTGCCATCGCCATCGCCATCGCCAGCGGCTTGAGGCTGGAGCAACCGGCCAGCAATACAGCCATCGCCAGCGATTTGCGCAGTAGGGTATGACTTTCTCCGTAAACCACCAATACATTGTCCCGGGTTACAGATAGATTTCGCATGGTTCTCACTCGTCAATAGTTATATGGACTTCAGTCGCGAGTCCGGCGCGGCGCTGTTATGCCGCGAAACGCATAGCATCGTATATTTAATTTGGTGTTTTATAGTCCAGTAACTTTCAGGGTATTGCCAAACTTAATGGGCCAAAACTGCTAAGATTGGCCCATGAATACCCATAAGCGGCACAGATACCTGCGAGCGCATGCAGCGAATGGAGTAGGGCGGTAGCGTGAGATAAAGGGCTAGATCTGTGCAGCCTGAAAAAGATAACTTGTCTAAACCCATTGCTGATGTTACCAGCAAAAGTAACAGAGATTTTGAACTAGTCACAGAGACCGCTGTCTTCCCTGATAAGGATAAGACGACCTTGGCAAGAAGCCGCTATTACCCTGAGGCTACGATAGTACTGACCAGTCCGACCCGCAGGCTCTGCAGCAACATTCTCTATCTCGGTTGATCTCCTCGACGACTGGGGTTCAGGGGCCTGCGGAGAGGGCGTAGTAACAAACCATGGTTCCGTTAGTAGTCTGTGGGAGGTCAGTATTGATCTGCCCGGATCTGTCACCAGTTATTGGAATTCACAGATAAGCTATTGGACGTATCCACAGGACGAAGGCAGTGAGATGTCGCACTCCTGGCGTGTGGTGGGCCATGAGTGGAATCGAACGCTAGAGCCTAGCGCTTCAACGATCTTTGGTTTTTGCCTCGACCAGACACAGGAACAAGAGATATCGGCTGTAGATGATTCGAGCGTGCCCGCGGAAGATCCGCACGCGGATATGCCAACGGAGAATCCACATACGGATATGACAAGCGGGTTCATCGATTTGGCGACCTTTGGTCTTACCCATGGCAGTGATCATACGGATCATACGGGCCTTGTCGGTGGAAGGACCGCGATTACTACGGAAGTATTGCTGTCATACAATAATCTGCGAGCATTCGCTGGACTTGCGCCAGCAACGCTCGATGAGGTTGGTGTGTGGGCTTTTGCCAACACCCCGAATAATTCACGGAGAATGGCCACGTCGAGGCGTTCATTAACACCCTCAAAATGGAGCCACACTTCGGCGGGTGGATGCACGATCGCGCGCATGGCTGGTTGTCGATTGAAAATATGGCGATTGCTCATGACTTGAACCATCTCACGGTTCTGAGTCATGATCAGAGGCAGCCGTTCATGAATGACACTTGGGATTGGCCTAATCAGCAAGCAGCCTATTCCGTCAAAGACTGTGGCGATACAGCATGGAGCAAAGCATTAGTTGCAGAGAATATTGTTGGGACAACTCGCCGATAGAGCGTGTGTTTGGAAGTTTGAAGACTGAATGGATTCCATCGGTTGGCTATCCGACGATG
>TARA_B110000503_G_scaffold54822_1_pt1 | contig 16782 bp, 19 predicted proteins | sample TARA_B110000503 | Tara Oceans TARA_B110000503 (sample SAMEA4397472) | marine metagenome | biome: Polar Biome; feature: [SRF] surface water layer (ENVO:00010504); material: water (ENVO:00002006), including particulate matter (ENVO:01000060) such as... | depth 5 m | reverse complement strand
AAGTATTTAGGAAAATCCGGAGACCCCGAAGAGCAGTTCGTAAAGTACGTAAAGTATTTAAGAAATTCCGGAGACGCCGATGGTGTTTCTCACCCGAAACCCTTATCAAGCTTGAAAGTGGGGAGATAGTACTCATGAAGAACTTGAAGCTGGGTGACATCCTTATCAATGGCAGTGTTGTTGACGCGGTGATGAAAATCAAGAATGAAAACGACCCATATTACAAGATTAAGGATATCCTTGTCACAGGGAAGCACCACGTCGAGTATGAGAATAAATATATTCGAGTGATGAATTTACCTGGCGCTACACGCACTGAAATCGTTGATGATGAACTTTGCTGTCTCGTAACGAGTGACCATAAGATCCCAGTCGGTGACTTCATATTTTGGGATTGGGAAGATAATCTGACCCCCTCTCATTAAAAAAATATATATCAAATATATAATATGGCTTCGTATAATCCCATACCACTCAGTCAATTGCGAGGAGATGGAGGAGGAGGAAGTGGTTGGATGATGACGTTACTCATATGTTGTATATCATCCATCATATCCGCGATCATTGGTTTTGTTTTCAGAAAGCCAATAACTAAAATGTTAAGTAAAAAAGGTGGTGCCTCTGCCGCACCGGTGAGAGCCTCTGCCGCACCGGTGAGAGCCGCTGGAGGTGGATCGGCGGTGGTGAAAGCTAGACGGCTTAAAATTAGGGGACGTCGTAGGGGGGGGAGGAAAATTCGTAGGGGGAGGATTGGTCGTAGGATCAAGAAATTTGGTCGTCGTAAGGGGGTAAGGAAAATTGGTAGGGGAATTGGTCGTAGGATCAAGAAATTTGGTCGTCGTAGGGCTGTAAGGAAAATTGGTCGTCGTAGGGCTGTAAGGAAGATCGGTCGCAGAATAAGGAAAATGAGATGGTGTTTCGCCCCAGAAACCCCTATAAAGCTCCAAAATGGTGAAACACGTGCCCTAAAGGATCTCGAACTTGGAGATATTCTCATCAATGGAAGTATCGTGAAAGCCACATTGAAAATCAAAAACGAAAGTGATCCTTATTACAAACTCCCCGGTGACATTCGAGTAACTGGATCACACTACGTAAAGGATGGTGACGTGTATAAACGAGTCAAGAACTTCTCACAGGCTGAAGCGACCACAGAAGTTGGTCACGTTTTGTACTGTTTGATCACCAGTGATCATAAGATCCCTGTTGGCGACTTCATCTTTTGGGATTGGGAAGATAATCTCATAGTACAGTAGATGGATATAGTGTCTAGGGCGTTGGCGCTACCTATACCACTACCAGCGGACTATGTTCGCTCACTCCCCAGAATACCCAAAGATTTCAAGGTCCCCAAACGTGTGTGTAGAGACATAAAAATAAGTCCTGGTGCGACAAATGCTGGAAAAGGTGAAACATTTACAAAAATATGTAAGGATGGTGTAGGTAAAGGTAAAGGTAAAGGTAGTGGTGGTGAAATGATGATTCTCATTGTTTTAATGGGTTTGTGTATGTGTTGTTGCTGTTCCATAATATCTACTGGTACAGGTGGATTTTTATGGTGGAAAAAACGTAAGGAATCTGAGAAATAAAAAGTCACTTTTAAGATGTGTATTACATACAATTTTTAAAAATGATTAAGGGGCACCTGTGTGGCATTACGTTTTAGAATGTCGGTTACACATTTTAAAAGGTAAATTTTTATATACTGATTTTCAAAAAACTAAGACTTGATGCTTAGTTGGAGAAAGCGAGGCCGCCCATCCCTGATTGGATGCGGAGGACGTTGTAGTTCGTGGCGAACATGTGCATGGTGGTCGCGCCGTTGGCGGCACCCATGGTGACGGCAACCTGCGCGTTGTCGATGCGGGAGAAGTTGCAGGTACCAGTGGGCTGGTGTTCCTCGGGCTTGAGCGCGAAGGAGTAGGCGTACACACCGGGGTATGGGGAGCCGGTGTGGTGGTTGAAGGGCTGCACCTGGTTGAAGTACTTACCCTTCTGGGACTTGAATCGATCCTGACCGTTGAGGATCAGCTTGAACTCGGACATGGGACCGACGGCATCTTCCGTGAAAGTGGCGCCACCACCATCCGTGCCGAGCACGAGGAGAGGGGCACCGTAGCAAGAGGGGGAGACCACACAGTTCGACTGGAGACCCGCAACGTTGGAGGTGAGAACGACATCGTTGTCGTTAGACTCGGAGGTGAAGTTCCACAGGGTGTTCTTGTTGGCGGCGACGTTCGAGAAGCACCACACAAGCTCCTTGACGGGGTGGTTGTACGAGAGGCGGACCTGCTTGGTCTGGGAGGCATCGACGGTGTCGGCACCAGTGTGCTGAACCTGCTCGATCAGGTATTCGTGACCCTTCTGGGCGAATCGGCGTCGCTCTTCGGTGTCCAGGTAGATGTAGTTGGCCCACACCTTGAAGGTGTTGGGGTTGCAGTAGGTGGTGAAATCCGACGCAAGGTCGATGTCCACACGGACTTCATGGTACTGAAGCGCGATCAAAGGCAAGTACAACCCGGGGTTACGGTTGAAGAAGAAGAACAGGGGGAGGTACACGGACTTGCCGGAGATACCAGTGGTCATCTTACCGTACGCAGCCTTCTTGGACTCATCCAAGTAAAGCTCCGAGTACAACCGCCACCACTTCTGGTAGTGCTTGTCGACGCGCTGACCACCGATGGAAAGCTCAACGTTGTTGATGGCGCGCTCAGCAACCCAGCAAGCCGTGGTCGCGGCGGCGGTGTTGGAGAGGAGTTCGATGTACATGTCACCGACGAGATCACCGTTACGGGCGACAGTCACCGACACGCGACCGGAACCAGCGGCAGTACCGTTGACGGTCTGCTCGATGTTTTCCATCGCGAAGTTGGTGTGGCGCTTGTATTTCGCCTGGAAGAAGGTTACCTCAGGGTTACCGGTAAGGTAGACATCCTGGGCACCGTAAGCTACGAGTTGCATGAGACCACCGGCCATTTTGAGAGTTGTTGTACTATAAGCAGAGAAATTAATTCTGTCCAAACGCGCATTTATTGATTTCAAAAATTCTCGGTTTATAACAAATGTCGAAACAGCCTGATGAAATTGAAGAAGGGGAAATTGAACAAGATGATTATTCAGAGGATGGAAGTATGATTGAGGTTGATCAGGGTGAGGAGGTTGATTTCACCGAACTCCTCGGAACACTTTTCGCCACGGACAATGGTGATACGGTTTGCAGCGCCCTCGTCGATATTTCTACACAGATGCAGGTTCAAAACAAAATTTTAGTGAAAATCCTTGCTCAACTTCAGAACATGAAAAACTAATTAAAAGAAAACATTGTATAATCAGTAATATGGAAAAGACTCACTTCATCGATAAGGAACCCAACCGGTATGAAGCCCTCACGGAACTTCATAAACAGCAAATTCAGTCGATGAATGAGGAACAGATAATGAGCGTGTTATCGAAATTGGAAAACACTTGGGATCTTCACACAAAGGATTTCTTCAGTTCACGTAATCTGGGGTACAGGCAATTCATAGATCGTTCTTATTTTGATGAGTACGGATCTATTTCACCGTCAAGAATCGACTTACCGTCGATCAGAGACCTTAAAAAAAGACACACAGATTTTATCATCGAGTTGAGAAATCATGTGAATAATTTAAAAATAAAAAAACGTGATGATGTTGGTATGAGCATCGATAAACGGATCGCCAACATCATCCTACATGTCGAAGATGGTTTCGAAAATATTAGGAGACATTACATTTCCTATGAACGTGTCGATACACCAACCATCGATCCCCAATTCCCACGATTCTCTGATCCGTCTACGATGAATGATGACGACATTGAACAAGCGACACCCTTTCAAAAATGTCTTTTATTCACCCTCGAGGAGATGTATAAGTGTGGTTACCGTAGATACAAGGGTCATTGCTGTGAAGAGATTAAGACGGTTGAGGGTCATAGAACCCGTGCCTGGTCTCCCAAATTTACAATCGAAAAATTTGTATACTCCCTCGCGCGTAAGGATTGTATGTTTGATATCTGGAAAAACTTTACGAGTAGGGGCTCTATCGCGAGGGAGGTGATTGATAACATCTCGAAGTGTATCGATCCCCAGTTTCCTGAGATTAGTAAGAGGAGGCATGTATGGTCTTTCAAGAATGGCGTTTTTGTGGGTAAAGAGTGGATCCCCGAGAGGGGTATACACGAATGCCGTTTCTATCCTTATGATAGTAGCGACTTCAAGTGTTTGGATCCCTCCATCATCGCGTGTAAGTATTTCGATCAGCAGTTTGACGACTTTTCACACCTCGAAAAATGGCAGGATATCCCAACCCCTCATTTCGATACGGTTCTAAGATACCAGAAATTTGAGGATGAAGTGTGTAACTGGGCGTATGTGATGGGTGGTCGACTTTGTTACGAAGTCGGCGATCTCGATGGGTGGCAGATTATCCCATTCTTCAAGGGTATCGCTCGATCGGGTAAATCTACCCTAATTACCAAGGTGTTCAAGAAATTTTACGAAAATGAGGATGTAGGTACACTTTCGAATAACATCGAGAAGAAGTTTGGACTTTCGGCGATTAAGGACTGTTTCATGTTTATTGCTCCTGAGGTCAAAGGTGACCTCGCCCTGGAACAGGCTGAGTTTCAGTCTATCGTATCCGGTGAAGATGTATCGATCGCGGTGAAGAATAAGACAGCTGTATCGATCGAGTGGAAAGTCCCGGGCGTTTTGGGTGGGAATGAGGTTCCAAACTGGAAAGATAACTCTGGTTCCGTTCTTCGTCGTATTCTCCCATGGAATTTTACTAAACAGGTCAGGGAGGCTGATCCCCAGCTCGATGAAAAGCTCCACCGTGAGATGCCCGTAATCCTTCTTAAGTGTGTCCGCGCGTATCTGGACTACTCAAACAAATTCAGGAATAGAGATATTTGGAACGTCGTACCCCCCTATTTCAAACTTATCCAGAAACAGGTAGCCATGGTTGCGAGTACACTCACAAACTTCATGGAATCGACTTTGATTATCTTCGGTGATGACATGTTTGTTCCTCAGACACTCTTCGTTCAGATGTTCAACCAACACTGTACTGCGAACAACCTCGGAAAGCCGAAGTTTAATCAGGATTTTTACGCTGGACCATTTAGTGCGAGAGATATCGAGGTGCGTGAAGAAGTGGTCACTTACAAGGGTAGAACATATCCAAGGCAGCCAGTCGTGTTCGGGCTCGACGTGATCGAAGAGGGTTTCGGTTTCACCAAGGAGTTTTAAAAAAAATAATAACCAATAGTAATATGAGCTCGACTGTCCGAGAATTTGTCCGTCAATCTGGCGTAGACGTTCAAAGTTCGAACTCCAATTCAAACGATGACAATTTTGCGAGAGAACTCGAAGAGACCATGCTTAGAAGTGAGCGTGAACGTGCTGCGGGATTCCGCACCCCACAACGACGACCAGTCAGAGTGGTACCTCGTCAAGTACAGATCCCTGAACGCCTTCAGAGGAACCTTGTCAACAACCGAACCTATGAAGGTGCGTTCAAAGAGTTTGAAAACAACTCCCCATTAGACGGGGAGTTTGATGATCTGAACGCGAACACCCAAAAAATGATAAACAATATAGCGCGTGAATTTGATGAGCCTCCTCTTGGGAACACCCCACTTGAGATAAGTAAATTGAACCCCGGTATGTTTAATGCTACAGTCGATTCTGGTTTTGGGCAGAAGGATGTCCTCGTAAAAATTAGTAACATACTCATGAAAACCCCTCGATCCAATACACCCATTGGTGAGGGTCTTTATGTAGACACTGTGGAGATAAAGGGTATTTATGGTCAATTTACGACGGGTTTCTCACATACGAGAGAAGCTGGTCCTAAGGGAGATATCAACAAGAATTTTTTCACTGCACAGCTGATGCTCACCTTAAGTAATGGAATTGAAAGTAAAGGTGCTACGGTGAACTTTTACAGGAATGGTAAGATTCGATTCTCGGGTGGATTTGTAGGAACTAACATTGAGAATCAACCTGAACTCATTCGTAGATATGTCGTCGACATGTATACCGATAAACAACCTTTTTTCTACAACCCATTCACATATAACAATTTGAGTGGACAGTTTAGGGTTAATGGATTTTTCAGAAGTTTACCCGAGATTGCGAGAAATGCCATGAAGTATGGTATGTCGAGGGTTAACTACGAACCGGAACTTTCACCATTTCTTTATGCTTACTTTGGGGAGAATAAGTATATACTATCCACGAGTGGTAACATTCAGATATCTGGTGCGAAAAATCCCGGTGATATGGCGAGGGCTTATGACTTTGGGAAGAAGTTTGTTCGGGATCTTTATTCCGATAATCAAATTAACGTGACTGGTGTATTCGATAAGGGTGTAAAGCTCAAAGCGAAGCCCAAAGCGAAGCCCAAAGCGAAGCCCAAAGCGAAGTCCCCACCCAAAACTAAAAGGATATACGTTAAACGGGTACTCACGGCGAACCAGGCTAATGCGGTGATGATTGATGGGAAGATATGTGCGCGAATGAAGAAGCCAGAACTCTTAGATTTCGCGCGTCGGATGGGTGTTGTAAACTTTAGAACTAAACTCCAAGATGGTTCTCGAGCCGCAACCAAAGATGAGATTTGTGTTCGAATTAAGAATAAGACTGGTAAGAAGAATGTAACGTTCAAGAACAAGAACAAGAATGTTCCACTCACAGGCTCCAATAAGACATTCAAGGTTGGTCGAAAGACCTGTGGGGACATGACAAAAGGTGAACTTATTCGCATCGCTGCGATCCTCAATATCATTGTCGATAAGAAGGAAACCAAGGTTGACATATGTAAAAAGATTGAGATGGTACGAAACCGTTTGAACATACCTAAAACGCCACCCCCCCCTAAACGCACGAAGATGGCGATGCGTAAAAATGAAGCGGCTGCTAAGCGCAACGTGAAGAAGACTGAAACTACGAAGAAGAGAGGTCTGGACGAGAACTCCATCCGCAAAGATATCATTAAACTTTATGGGGTCACATGGTTGAATAGGTATAAACCAAACCTTAACCAAGATGTGAGGAACATAAAGTCGGCTCTCAACCTCGTCAATAAGAGAAATGCGTCGGGTGTCGTATTCAAACGTGACGCGGATGCGGTCAAGAAGGCGGTCGTCAGTCAATGGAAAAGGGATCGACGACGCGAACTCGAGAAGAAATACCTAATGAACAATATAAATGTGACGGGTATCGCATTTAACTTGAAAAATGAATACAAGCGTGCGGCGGCTAACTATATCATGACGAATTTAGTAAACCAGAAGAAAAAGCCAACGGATAAGAGAATGGCTGCGTACAGGAAATATTGGTTAAAGTTCAGAGCTAATATGAATAATAATGGGAATTCTAAGGGAATTAACCGGACGGCTCGAGCTCGGGTTGAGAAAATATAATCATGGGGTCATGGTCGATGACGATACACGTGATTGGGGAACACCTGTGAATTCCTGGCTTCATATGGCACGAGAAGAGTTCCTAGATGCTATGATTTATGTCGCAGCCGACTATATTCGAGTAAGTGGTCTAAAACGTGATGAGAGTGAAGAGGATGATAACAAACTCATCATGCATGTGATTGATCATTATAACGATATAGATAGTGCCAAGCACAAAAGCATTTTGTGGAATATATTTAACATATTGAACGCTATTAGTCCGTAATTTTGGTATTTACGAGTTTGTTTGGTTCTGCAATTTGTTTTAAATGAATGGTATGATACGAAAAGTTATATTTTGGGAATGTTTCTTTAATTTTATTAGATAATGTAATAGCTTGAACTAATTCAGTCACACCCGTAGACACCGATGATTTTTCATACCCCAGAAATCGATCCTCCATCTCAACAAATTTTTTTAAATCCTCATTACTCGAACCACCGATACGCATGAGGTCATATGTATCTTTTGACATTCCATTACTTATATGAAAATTTGTTGACTTGTCAACTTCATCCGTTACTTTTCTTTTTTCATATAATATAAATAAAACGATAACAGCTATTATCACGTACAGCATTACATACATATCAGATTAATTTTGAGAGATCACTAATCTTATGAAGAATGTTGAAAAGCTGATTGTGTGAGGTTACGTCACCCGGTTTGATGATCTCCAATTCAATTTGATAGGATGATGCGTCCTCTGCGTCCATATCGACAGTATCTCCTGTTGAAATAGTCATATCGATACTCAGGTTCTTGCGAATGAAAGAGTGACGAAACTTATTTCTTTTGCGATCCATCTCATATTGTCCGATCGTTGGGATCTCTCTGGAAATACTGAATCTAACATCGAGGGGTTCGCATTTGAAGTCCTCTTTGACGACTTTAATCTTTTGGATCATCGTCTGTTCACTGGTATCCTCGTTTGATGAAATACGAACACCGTTTGTGTCGTCGTAATACACATCAGATGATATCGTCTTTACACTCTCCCACCCATTGTATTTCTTCAATCCTTTCAATACGCGTTCGAATGTTTCTTTCCCAACATTCGTGTCGAAGAGAGAGCCGTTGTGTTTACCGAGACGTATCTCGACTTCGATGTGTTCCTCATTCTTATGAGTTTCGAACACGGTGTTGACTTTATCGATGATAGATTGGATATCCATTTTTTCTTAACATTTACATATCGCGCCTTTTACTTAAGCCTTTTTTGTTCATCAAGTTTAATGAAAGGTTTCCAAAATCATGGAAACACTTGCTATTTTAATACAGCAATTCAATGTCTGATGCACATCCCATCTCTGACGAATTACTTTCTTAAAAATCCATATAAAGGTGAGTGTGCCTTTACTCGAGCATATTCCGATTTGGTGAAAGTGTATTGGACGAAAGGACATGAGTCAGTCACGATATCATCACTCCTTGAACACTTTAGAGTCTCATTTCCTCGTTTTCGGGTGAATGAACAACATGATATTCAGGAGGCTGTATTGTGTATCATAGATATCCTCGAAACAGCGATACCTGAGATCAAGCAATGGTTATACGGGAAAAAGATACAAGAAACTATTTGGCCGGGTGGAAAGTCATCGAATGAAGAAGATTTTAGTATTCATTTGATAACCTCCCATGGAAAAGATATGCGTCAGATGCTCGCGAAGAGTACGGATTGGAATGTGATCGAGAATTTCGAAGATACGGGGGGTAAGGTTCATCATTTGGCGACTACGAGGATGTTATTTTCTAAACTCCCCAAAGTTTTGATGATTTCCTTCGATACAAAAAGTCATATTCAAATAATTGAAAACATACGCATCAATGAATCTGAATACAACTTAATAGCGAGTGCTGTTCATCTCGGACACCAGCATGATGGTCATTATGTGAGTATGATAAAGAGAAAGAATAAATGGTTCTTAATTGATGATGATAGTATTAATGAATGTGAGCTACCGGGAGAGACTGGATATTATTTCATGGTATACAATCTAAAAACTCCTTCATCTGAATGTTCTCCTTGATGTTCACGATCGTTCGATAAAACGTTCGACGATTATTGGGGTATGTTTTATCCCTCCGTCTCTTGATCGGTTTCCACCACATGGGTTCGTCCCATGTAATGTACATACATTCTACGATGGCTCCATCCTCGAACCAAGGTTCATCAGCAATCCTATTTAACGGGATTTCACCCTCAAAGTACAACTTCCCCTTCTCTTGTACGTATAGTCTCCAAGCTAATGGACCGGGTGTAAGCCCAGGCATCTCCCTCGTCGGTTCCTTTTTCATGAGGAAGTCCACAGTATTCTTCTGTTGCGGTTTCCATTTGAACATCGTCTCATGCGTTCCTATTCTCACCGGTTCATTCACGGGTGTGAATACGAGTCCATCTGTTTCTTGATTCACTGTCGGTAGGTGTTCGTCGAGAAACTCTCTAAATTTATCCATCGCGTAAAACGTCTTCAACTTGAGGCGGTATTTATCCATTTTCATGTAAATGATAGGTTGGATAACACTCAACGCAAAACCGAGGCGTTGTAATAAATCAAGATCCCAAACAGATTTACCGGCTACACGGACGGCATCGTACACCATGAGTGTATTTTCATACAGTTCCCCATCCAATATGGTTCCATCATACACACTCTTCTTCATATTGATCGAAACTTCAAACATATCAAACGCTCTATTCACGAAGATACACTTTTTTCTCCCTTCAAATAGTAAGGCAACCATCATGTATCTTTCACCATCTGTTTTCTCACATACAACATAATTCCCTTTTTTTAAAACTGGAAAGTGTTTATATTCGATGGATATAGGTTGGGGACCCGGGAAATAATCCTTACTCCCCCAAGTAGTGTGTATAAAATCCACAACACATTTATAAAGGGGGGATTCCGGCTTTATAGACATATGTATTATTATGATAGAAACTTTAATTTACTTTTACACCCGCCGCGTTAAGAATGTTACTCACACATTCATGTGTATACGTCATCGTTAACTTAGCTGCTGTAAACGCGTAAATTCGAACACCTTGTTCCTTAAATTTCTCAAACATTTTAGGATAAATTTTATAGCTACCACTCTTTTTGTCCTTGATGGTCTTCATAACATTCTTAGTGTTCATGATCCATGCTCGAGCTTGAGTGGATGTTACTCGATAAATAGTATCAGAAATCTTCATTCCAACCTCTGTGTCGAAATTGAGTCCCATTTGCGATACGGGTTCAGTAGAACCTTCTTTGACTTTCGTTTTAAAAAGAGTCCAATCAATTCCATTATTTACACCGGGAAAAACCAAACACCCAACGTTTTCATGTTTTTCGAAAATTTGATTGATAGAGTCATCATCCAAACTGATACCAAAATCAATAAAAACGATACGCTCATGCGTTTTCATATATTTCTGAACAGCATCAGCTTTGTCGTACGGGTCATCGTTTACGTATACGATTTGATTATCAGTACCACTCTTTAGACACTTCACATTAATCTTAAGAATACTATGTAAAGTTTTCACATGACACGACGCCGAGCGAGTCACTAAAATTGTAGCTATCTTCATGTGTATTCATGGCGTCTAAACCTTAAGCCTATCGTTGAGGCATCCACCGAAGGGTAAGTTTCCTACATGTCCCAGTGTTGTGTTCACATCTGCGTAAATCTTACCACCAGCTTGTTGCCATCGACGACAGAACGCATAATCTTCAGAAAGATAACGACGATTTACGGGATCAATCATACAGTCAAATGCGGCGTGATAGTCTTCAAAGTCCCTGTTTTGGTGATCGTTCTTACACCACAATTCGGGAAACTTTTCCTCGAGTGTCTTGAACACGGAACGTTTGATCATCATGAATCCAGTCGGTCCATCCAGAATTTCTATAAAACCATTCACGACTGGTCTATTTTGAGCGCCAAAGTTGATCACGAGACTGGAAGAGAGCATGGACATATCGCGTTCGTCACCCCTCTTGACGGCATCCACAGCTTGATCCCACATCACAACCTTTTTAGGGTAACACGCCACAGAGATGTCATGACCTGATTTGAAGAGACGCACGACGGATTCTGGGTCGAAGTGAACATCGGCATCTATGAACATGAAATAATCACAATCTGTCTTTTGCATGAAACGACCAACAGATACGTTGCGGGCGCGGTGGACGAGAGATTCGTTTTCAGTCGTGTCGATATACAACTGTATACCTTCTTTTATTAAGAGGAGCTGAAGCTTAATGATACTCGTCATGTACTTTTCTAAGCACAAACCACCGTAGCATGGTGTTGAGAGGAACAACTTCGCCATTTAAGTACTATTACAATTTCTGCTCTAAGTGTTTTTTTATGATTAACTCTATTTTGTTTAGTGTTGGAACAGACACAGAACATTTTTCACACAATATATTCTTTTTCACCTTCCCCCCCATCACTATATAAATGATCGCAGACGCGACACTGTTTGGTGTCTTACTCATCAAATCCACACAGTCATCAATTTTGTTACACATTTTGTTACACTGCAATCTCTCTTCGCGGGTCACCTCGAAAGAATTCAATAATCGGTTCATCACATCGAATGATTTCGTCACGTAATTCTTCTCGGTCATACCCATTATCGCTTCTTTGAATATCTGCGTCGTACGACTGATATCCTTAGATTGGATACCAAACATATCGGCAATTTCCTTCGTCGTTCTGGGGTGCTGTGCGAGACGACATGCGTACAAAACACAGTTAGCTTTGATACCCAAACGCACCGCTCCTCGTGTCAACTTTTCCTCGTTAAATTTTTTATACATCATCTTCGCATCTTTGAGAATTGTTTCTGGTAGAGTGTGGCATGCCTCATCGATATCCTTGTACGCATGGAAGAGTGACCGATCCTTGTGATTCATGGACATATGAAAATTAATCTTCGCCATACGCTTATTCTCATACGTTGATGAATATTGTGTGGAGATGACCGTCCCCTTCCCCCAATGTTGGGAAAAGAGTTCGGGGTTTGGATTTGGATTCCCACACCTCGATGGGTCATTCACCTTTCCGTCATCGTTCATCCCACTCGTCCACTCCGCGGTATCATCAATAAAATAGGAGTCCACGAGACCACACTCCGAACATGTGGGTAATCCTTCCCTGGTAATAAGTTTAATTCCTAAACATTCGCGACAAATATGGGTATTCGCAGGCTTTTCATCAATTTCTTTAGGTAATAGGGTGTCTACTTGAGACCATATAGTTGCTAGCATTGCTTTTGGTCTCACCGAACCTTTTATTTATTTATCTATGACGCATTACCACTTAGGCGTTTGACGCGATTTTCGATTAAATTGATTGTTTCCTTGAAACTCCTGGCTCCCGATGTAGATGGGTTCCATTCATTCCATTCTTTATCGATCGATGCGTAGTCGGGGGGTACTATGCTTTGTCCTTCAACTTCTGCGTCTGGAACTATAAAATCCGCCATTTCAGAGTCCGTTTCACTTTCACTTGATGGGAAGTGGATCTCGCTATCACTGTCTTCGATATCAATTTCGGAATAAAAGGAAAACATGTCCACGTCGACCCGTTTCATCTCCAAGTCTTCGAACGTCGTTCCATGTGGATAATGTTCCATGAGACTGTCGTAAGGGGCTGGACACATTTCACCCTGATCCAATTTGTATACACATGCGGATTTGTACAGTGATTCCGTTGGATTAAGGTAGTGAAGACCGAGTGTTCTACCGGTGTTCATGGCGACAACCGCGTACATCTCATCTTCGACACCATCTTCGTTCACTAAAACTTTTACTATATCGTCCTGAATTATTTCAGATGGCACAATCATGCTTAGAGTTTTCAAACAAAAAATAATCACAGATAATAATACAGATGAAAGTTACGATTTATTCAAAAGAGGGGTGTCAATATTGTGATCATGCGGTTACGTTATGTGAAAGTGAAGGTTTTGAGTTTGAGAAGGTCATGATCGATAAAGATAAATTGAAGGAGAAATGTGGTGATTCAATTTTAACATACCCCCAAATATTTATTGACGATCGTCGTGTCGGAAACTATTTTGAATTTCAAGACTATGTAGAAGGTGAATACGAACCGATATTAGCTCCGACATTGAATCGATTTACTGTATTCCCACTGAAACACCCACATCTTTGGGAACTTTACAAAAAGGCTCAAATGTCCAATTGGACAGCCGAAGAAATCGATTTTTCTAAAGATATTGAAGACTGGAAAAACCTAAACAATAACGAACAAAAATTCATTAAATACATCCTCGCTTTTTTCGCAGGTTCTGATGGTATTGTGTTTGAAAATATCAACAATAATTTTGCGGGTGAGGTACAGATAGCAGAGGCTCGGTCTTTTTATGCGTACCAGTCTCATAATGAAATGGTGCACGGTGAAACCTATTCCAAATTGATCGATAAATACATCAAGGATGATGTCGAGAAGAAAGAACTCTTCGAAGCCATCCAAACTATTCCGTGTATTCAGAATAAGGCAAATTGGGCTATGAAATGGTTCGACACAAAATCCAGATCCTTCGCGGAACGTCTATTCGCATTCGCGTGTGTGGAGGGTATCTTCTTCTCGGGAAGTTTCTGTGCTCTATTTTGGTTGAAAAAGAGGGGTCTCATGCCCGGTCTCTGTTTTAGCAACGAGCTCATCTCCCGGGATGAGGGTCTTCATCAGGAATTCGCGGTTGAATTATTCAAAATGCTTCGAAACAAACCAACAACTGAAATTATTCATTCTATCGTGAAGGAGGCTGTCGCGATTGAAAAGAATTTCATCATCGACGCACTCCCATGTAATCTCATCGGTATGAACTCTGAAAAAATGTCCGAGTACATCGAATATGTGTCTGATCGCCTTCTCAAACAAATTGGGCAACCACCGATTTGGGGATCCAAGAATCCTTTTGACTTTATGGAAAATATAAGTCTCGATGGGAAAACGAACTTTTTTGAAAAGAGGGTGGGTGATTATGGTAAGATGGATGATGATTCTAATACTATCACATTTGATGAAGAGTTTTAATTAAATAAACCACCGTCTACACCAATTTCAAATGACTCCAAAACCTTTCTGGTATCAACCTTGGGGATTTCGGGTTCTTTGAATTTGGGCTTTGGGGATGGAGCTTCCGACATGGGTGGTACTACGACCTTTGTACCAACCGCCCTCTCCCGATTACGCGAACCACATGCACATGGCTTTTCCTTCTTTATGTTCATCATACCCCATACGACGAACATGAACACGATCGAGTGAACGACGAGACCAAAGGCGGTGGGACAGCCGTTTGGTGAAGCGATGTTCGAACCCAGGATTCCCCTGACGAATCGAAAGGTCATGGGGTTGGCGATCACGTAGAATGTGAGCGCCGAAATAATGGAGATTACAAATTTATCTTGTTGCTTTTTACCCTTGCATCCACAGCCACAGTCCTTAAAGAAACCCATGATTAGTTATAATATATGTCAAGAAAAAAAGTTACTTAAAGTTGAATCACCTTGTAAAGATATAACCAACAAACAATGTCGCTCTCTATCAAACAAGCTTCCGAATTTTCTTCCACTTCCGTGCAATTCTCGAAACTTCGTAAAAACAAAAATGGCGGTAAAGCCGTCTATCTCAACGCGGGCGACAACAAAAAATTATACATTCAACTCCCCTTCATGCGATCTCCTTACGGTCTGAGCGCTTACACTGATGAAGCCACTGGACGCACCTCTTACTCTCTCGATCTTTCATTTGATCCAGACAATGCCGATGCGATGGAACTTCATAAGAAGCTCAGTGAACTCGACGATATCATCGTGAACACCGTCGCTGCGAATGCGAAGGAATGGCTCGGTAAGGAGTTTAACGTCGCTGTACTCAAGGAAGCCCTCTACAAACCCATGGTTCGCCCAGGGAAGGAGCAGTACCCAGCTACCCTCAAGCTTAAGGTTCTCACCAAGGCTGATGGTTCATTCGTTCCTGAGTGCTACACCATGAACCGTGAAAGCGTCGCACTCGATACTGTCGAGAAGGGTCAGAAGTGTATGGCGATCATCGACCTCAACCAGATTTGGTTTATCGACAACAAGTTTGGTGTGACTATCCGCCTCCAACAGGTTCTCTTTGAGAAATCCGCTAAGCTTCCTTCCTTCGCTTTCCAGGGTCTTGACCCCCCGGGCGATGAAATCGAGGAAGATGATGACGAAGACGACGAAGTTGATGAACAATAATTACATATTATATACACTTTAAAAAATCCATATTGGTAAGAAGAGAAAATCTTCTTACCAATAAGTAAGAATGTCTAATAAGAATATAGAGAGTAACTTGAAAAAATTACTCAAGGGAGAGAAGGCTTGTGTACCAGAACACTTTTTGAAAGTTCCCAGTTACAACTCACCTACCCTTCGTATCGGTAAGGGTAAGCTACTAAGTGAGGGTGCATCTGGCAAGACGTACCGTGGAAGTATTAACGATAATGGTCGTAGGTATGTCGCGTACAAGGAGATAGATACGTCAAAATCCGTTGATGGTGCGTTTGAATTTGAATTCAAAGTGGCCCAAAAATTGAAAGAGTTTGCAGTCCCAGAGATGTACCTATTTAAGAAGTGTCCCATTCAAAAGACCAAACCCAAAGGAATACGTCTCGGAGTAACACCTGGTTCCAAGATGGGTCATTTTGTGTATCCAACACAACGCACCAAACCTAAGGATATTCTTTATATGGAACTTCTTAATGGTAAGTCGTTTAATTCGTGGTGGCAAACCAACCCATCTCTTGATGCGATAAAGTCTGTGATGATTCAGGTTTTCGATAATATCTACCTAATTAGTGAAAAATACCCAGACTTTCGTCACCGTGATTTACATGGAGGTAATGTGATGGTTGACCCAAGCGATCTCACCACCCAATACACATGGGTAGTCAACGGCAAACTGTATAAGCGTACAAATGCTGGTGTGACTGCTAACATCATTGATTTTGGTCTGTCTTACTGGTCCAATCGTATGCCAAACCCAGAAACGTCTCGTGGTGGGTATGAGCACGTGGGTATATATAGGGACACTCCAGGTACACGTTTCTACGATATTCACACTTTCCTGTATATCATTTACGCTAAGGTGAGACAACCAGAGAATGTTAAGGAACGAGCTATTAAAAATTTCATTGAAGAACTCATACCTGACAAAGAGTTCCTCGAGTACACTGGAAAATATACCAAAAATGGACGTCTGGTTATGCCTGGTCATCGCGATGA